>Ga0163144_10000523_pt1 | contig 89288 bp, 84 predicted proteins | sample OliLak19BULKMAT1_FD_123175 | JGI IMG/M metagenome (GOLD analysis project Ga0163144, IMG submission 123175) | Freshwater microbial mat bacterial communities from Lake Vanda, McMurdo Dry Valleys, Antarctica - Oligotrophic Lake LV.19.BULKMAT1 | ecosystem: Environmental > Aquatic > Freshwater >...
CCATCCCGGCGGCGATGGGAGTGAGGCTCTGCTTGAGCAGATGCTCGCATCAAGCCCGAGGCCAGTAGCCTGTCCGCCCGGAGCCACCGAGTCAGGAGATACGGCACACCGTTTCTTCCGGCACATCGACGGAGACAGCAGTGGCGCCGAGTGGCGTAGGGAAATCTCAGCATGGCTTGGCTCGGACGGCCAACCACACACAATTTGGATCTCGATGTATCGGCAGCAACTTGGAACATCAGGTACTGGAGTGGTCCTCCATGGCCGATTCGATGCAAGTTCCTTAGGCGTCGTTGAGTTAATGAAAGGAGCAGAGGATTCGATCGCTGTTGCTATCGATCAGGGGCGGCGGGGGGATACAGTGTCCTCGGAGGTTGCCGCTCGCGTCCGGGAATTCGCTGCGGGGATCTGGTCAAACTGGTGTGCTCGCGGACGCTGATGAGGTTGTGCACAATTGCCTGGTTTGGACACCAAGAAGCGCCGACGGGCGACCGTGGGGGCTACTTCTGGCCCTCTGTCTCCCTGCCCAGCCATCTGACCTCTCCCTCTCCGGCACCTTCGCCAACTCCTCCTGTGCGCGCCACAATAATCCAGTGGTGGTGTGCAGGAAGATCCTACGCCGGAGGGCGCACCTCGCTCAAAGTCGCTCCAGGGTGAACACGCCATAGCGCTCGAAATCCCGCCAGTCGGTGCTTGCCAGTCGAGTAACTCCGGCGCAGTGGTAGCTCGCCGCCAACATGGTGTCCTGCAGGCGCTTGCGACCCAGCCCGAACTCGTGCATCCAACTCAGGAACAACTGGCAGGCCTCCTGGTCGGTGGCAATCGGCCGACACTCTTCGGAGTTCCACCAGAGTTCGCAGAGCTCAACCGCATCGGCCATTGACAGCGGCCGCTCGAATCGGCGCGAGTCGGTAACCACATGAGAGAATTCCGCCAAGACTTGTGGCGCTATGGCCATGCTCGCTCCCCGGCCTCGGATTTCGGATTCGAACAGCGACCAGCAGCGGGGATGCGCCGGGTGCTCGCGTACGGCAAGACCGACCAGAAAACTGGTATCCACACCGATCATGCGTCCGGGTCCAGCATCTCAGTCAGCAGGTCATCCCCAGGAGCCAGCGGCCGCAGGATCTTGCCCGCCGAGCGAGGGCGAAAGCCCCGGAGATCGGTGCGGGGGCGGAGTTGCTCTCGGCGGTACGCCTCCATCGCCTCGCGGATCAGCTCGGAAGTGGGACGGCCAAGGGCCTTCGAGGCTCGTCGAAAATCCTCGTAGACCGGTTCGCTGACGTTGATAGTAATAGTTTTCATACATTAACAGTAATGTATGTTAGATGTATGTCAATATGTATTGAGATTGGTCCCTTTCGATTCGGGTCTTGGAGCATAAGCCGGCCGCGACCGGATTGAGTTCTGACCCCTGACCCCCTGACCCCCTACCGCCCCGGCACCTTCCCCATGAACTGCCAGTTCAGCAATCGGAACACCTCCCGTCGAAGGACTTCCTCTGTCCCGGCCAGCTGCAATTGGCAGTCCGCGTTTTTTTCGTGCACGAGTGTCGGCACGATTTCGGTGTAGGTCACCTCGCAGGTGGCCGACACCAACCCCCCTCGTGAATTCTTCGGCACCTTCGTCAACTCGGCCTGGGAGCGCCACAGCAGGCCGGTGGCGGCGTGCAGGAAGATTGATCCGCTCCAGTCGGTGCTGCCGACGCGCTCGCCGGGCGCAAAGTCGATCCGGATGACCCGGACCGAATCGAGGACTTCCTCGCCCCGGACCCAGAGGCAGTGGTTGTCGCGGAACTCCTTCTTGGCAATGTCGGAGGTGAGGAAATATTGGATCACTGCTGGGCGGCCGGTCCGATTCACCGTCACCCGGCCTCGGCGATACCCTTCGGTCTCTTCGCTGTGGCTGGTCAGCGTGTCCCACCGAAACCAGAGGGCGCTATCCTGTGCAGTAAACCCTGCCCGCAGGACCGCGAAGGTGCTCTCCAGCGGATACTCCTTGGCCATGGCCAGGAGTCGTTCGCCATTGGTCACGGCCTGGTCCAAGATCGTCTGCGCCTCGACGGAGTGTTCCTGCTTCCGGGGGTCAAGGCAGACCGTTGCGGTGACGGTGACCTCTGGTAGCACCAGCGCCTGGCGCCTGACCTCGACAATCAAGGGGGCAGGGGCGGGAACAAAATCCTCTCGGACGACGCGCAGGAGCACCGTCAGTGGTGCATACCCAATCTGTCGGACCTGGAGACTGTATTCGCCGGGTCCGATCCCTGACAGGCTGAAGCGTCCCGCCTCGGAGGTAAAGGCGCGGGCGTCCTGCTCCGCCACCAGCACCAGGGCGTAGCGCACCGGCTGCCCGGTTTCCGCGTCTCGCACCAGCCCCGTTACCAGCCCCGATTGAAGGCGGCTGGTGACCTGGGCCTGTGCGGGCACGACCACGAGGAGCAGGGCCAGCAGCGCCAGAATCCCGGCAAATCTTGTCCCGAATCGGGTAATGGTGCCATATTGAGGCATGCGGATCACCACCTGGACAGAGTATTCCCTGATCATCTCGATCCACCTGGCCCGGCGTGGCCAGACCGAGGCGACCCCGGTGGCCGCTCGGGAATTGGCCGAGACCGAGCGCCTGCCAGCCGACTACGTCGAGCAGATCCTGCTCCGCCTCCGCCGCGCCGGTCTGGTCGAAAGCGTGCGCGGCGCCAAGGGTGGCTATCTGCTGGCTCGAGCGCCCGAAGCCATTTCGGTGCGCGATGTCATGACCGCCTCGGAGCACCAGACCTTCGAAATGAACTGCGACACGCATCGGGTGGACGAGGAGCGCTGCAGTCCCGACACGTCGTGCTCGATCCGTCCAGTCTGGCAGGCACTCCAGCGCCGGGTGGATGATCTGCTCAGCAGCGTGTCGCTGGCCGACCTGATGCGCGAGGAATCCCAGGTCCAGGAGCTGGTGACCCTGACCGGGGCCGCCTCCGCCGCTGGGAGCTGAACGCGCCGCTGCTCCGACTCGACCACGACCCGGCGCGACTGCCGGGTCGTTTTGCTTCACCCTCAAGAGGTTGCATGAACTTCGCTCCGGATGAACTCCTCCGCTACTCTCGACACCTGACCCTCCCTGAGGTCGGTGTGACCGGGCAGGAGCGCCTCCGGGATGCCAAGGTGCTCTTGATTGGCGCGGGTGGATTGGGCTCCCCGGCGGCGTTGTACCTCGCGGCGGCCGGGGTCGGCCGCTTGGGCCTGGTGGAGTTCGACACTGTGGATCTGTCCAACTTGCAGCGGCAGATCCTCCATGGCACCTCCGCCGTGGGAACCCCCAAACTCGAGTCCGCCAAGGCGCGATTGGCCGACCTCAATCCCCATGTCGAGGTCGTCACCTACCCGCACCAGCTCACCAGTGCCAATGCGGTGGACACGATCCGCGGCTGGGACATCGTCCTTGATGGCAGCGACAATTTCCCCACTCGCTATCTCGTCAACGACGCCTGCGTCCTGCTCAGCAAGCCCTACGTCTACGGCAGCATCTTCCGTTTCGATGGACAGGTCTCGGTCTTCGGGGCCCCCGATGGACCATGCTACCGCTGCCTCTTTGCGGAGCCGCCACCGGTGGGCCTGGTACCGAATTGCGCTGAGGCAGGGGTGCTCGGGGTGCTCCCCGGCATCATCGGCAGCCTCCAGGCGCTCGAGGCGATCAAGATGGTGATTGGCATCGGTGAATCGTTGATAGGACGACTGGTCCTGTTCGATGCCCTCTCCCTCAGGTTTCGCGAACTCGCGGTCCGTCGCGATCCGGCCTGCGCCGTCTGCGGTGATGCGCCGACGGTGACGGAGCTGGTGGACTACGAGGCCTTCTGCGGGGTTGGGGCTCCCAAGGCCGAAACTGGGGATATCGCGCCGCAGGAGCTCAGCGCCGCCCTTGGCTCTGCCAATCCACCACTGGTGCTCGATGTACGCGAAGAATGGGAGCATGGCATCAGCCGGATCGCCGGTTCCATCCTGATTCCGTTGCACCAACTCCCGGAGCGGGTGAACGAGCTCGACTCGCGACGCGACATCGTAGCCCTCTGCCACCACGGGCTCCGGTCGCGCACCGCCCAGCAGTTTCTGCTCGGGGCCGGTTTCCACTCGGTTCGAAATCTGGCCGGCGGCATCGACCGGTGGAGTGAACAGGTGGAGGGTGGGAAGGGGAGGTATTAGCCCTGCACCCCGGCTGAAGCCGGGGCTCGGCCCCTGCCAGTAAACTGGCGCGCGCTCCGATCCATCCGTCCCCGCCGTCGCTTCAGCGACGCTCTTGGCCGAGCCGCGGGTTCACCCGCGATACCAGTGACTCCCGGGGCCGATTGGAATCGGCCCCCACAGGGCGGTGTACCTTCGAGGTCCGCCTGTCCGCCTGTCCGCCTGTCCGCCTGTCCGCCTGTCCGCCTGTCCGCCTGTCCGCCTGTCCGCCTGTCCGCCCTGACCCGCTGACCCCCCTCTTGCGCCCCTCCAATTCCGGCCGTAACCTCTCCCAAACGACCTGACCCCGGCCCCCCCCTCGGGAGGAACCTGTGCCTGAGCTGACCGACCGCCGACATGCCGCCCGGCTAAGCTATGATGAGCTCCGGACCGCCCGGCTCCGGCTGCAGGGATTCGAGTGCACCGTCCTGGATGTCGGTCGGGAAGGGGTGCGCTACGAACTCCCAGCGCTGCCGGTCCGGCCGGCGACCGACCTCCAGTTCGAGGGTGAGCTGGAACTGGTCTGCGGCGATCGCGTGCCGGTTATGGGCACCGTAGTGCGGACGTACGGCTGCGTGGCCGCGGCCCACCTCGACAATTCCACCCTGAGCGACCTCCAGTTGTCGCGCGAACGGGAGTTTGTCCGACAGATGCTTCGGAGTCGTGAGCGCAGCGAGGACCGCCGTCGCTGGCGCTCCCCGATTGAGCCCATGTCTCCCCATGAACCCCGCCGCAGCGAGGCCTGACTGGTCGCCACGGACTGGCACCCTTGCTGAATGCCAAGAAGGCTCTCGACCTGCGGTCGGGAGCCTTCTTGTTTCAGGGCCGCTCGAGTGCCGAAGGGGGGACTCGAACCCCCACGGGCTTGCGCCCACTGCGCCCTGAACGCAGCGCGTCTACCAATTCCACCACTTCGGCTCAAGGGGCGCAAAGGTATCCGGACGGTGGCAGCCCCGTCAAGCCGTGCGTTGCCTGGCCCCCTCGCTCGTCCTATCTTCTGGTGGACACAAGACTTATGAGCGAAAAAGCAGCGCCGGCCACGCCGGCACGGATCTCGGTGGCCCGAAACCCGCGGGCCACCCATGACTATCACGTCCTGGAGACGTGGGAGACGGGCATTGTCCTGAGCGGAACCGAGGTCAAATCGCTCCGCCAGGGCAAGGCGTCCATCAAGGAAGCGTTCGCGATCGTCCGCAAGGGCGAAGTCTGGCTTGAGGGGATGCACATCACCCCGTACGAGCAGGGCAATCGCTGGAACCACGTCCCGGTCCGGGCTCGGAAACTGCTGATGCATCGTCGGGAGATCGAGAAGCTGATTGGCGCCACCGAACAGAAGGGGCTGACCCTCGTGCCACTGGAACTCTACTTCAGCCGGGGACGCGCCAAGGTCGCGCTCGCGCTCGGCCGGGGCAAGAAGCTCCACGACAAGCGGGCCGACCTCAAGAAGCGGATCGCCGACCGGGAGGTTGCCCGGGCAATCAAGGGGCGGGGCTGATCTTGGGTATCGGGTATCGGGTATCGGGCGGCGGGGGGCCAAGGCTTCGCCGCGAGGTCGGATCGCTGGGCCTCTTGCCCGTCTGGCTGATCATATCACTGGCTGCCCCCACTGCCCCCACCGCCCCCACCGTCCTTACCATCTCCACGACCCGTGGCGACTCCCGGGTTCCCATTCGTCTCGATCCACGTGTCGGTCCGCAAGTCGCCGCCCACGCCCTCGTCGCCGCGCTCGGCGGCAGCCAACGCAACGATGGCGTCTGGGCCGATGTCACGGTGGCACGGCAGCCGTTCCGGTTCCTCCTCGAGTCGCCGCTGCTCACGATGGGTACCATCCGTCGGCCTCTTGCCGCGCCGGCCCGACTGGTCCGCGATACCGTGTACCTGCCGCTCCAGTTCGTGGCTGAGGTGCTGCCAAAGACCTTGAGTGCGGTGTACCGGTACGACCCGGCGGCCGGCCGGCTTACCGAACTCCCTGGCCGGGCCGTGGCTGCGGGGAACTCTCCCGCCGAAGCGGTGGTCGTTCCACCAGCGGCTCCCGCGGTGGTGGCGCCGCCCGCCCGGGATCCCGGCCTGCTCCCCAACGGGCTCCGCCGCGGTCACGTGATTGCCATCGATCCCGGGCATGGTGGAGTCGATCCCGGCAATCGGGGCGTCGGGTTGCCAGCGGGTACCTCGGAGAAGGACATCAACCTGCAGGTGGGGCTGCTCCTCCGCGATGAACTCCAGCGGCGCGGGATTGGGGTCCGGATGACCAGGACAACCGATACGCTGATCAATCTGTTCCAGCGCGCCCCGCGTTCCTGCCGCGATGACTGCGTCCTCTTCGTCAGCATCCACGTCAATTCGCTTGAGCGGCGGGCTGGATATACCACCGCGCGCGGTTTTGAGACCTTCGTCTTCTCCGAGGCGCGCACCGAAGACGCCCGCCGGGTGGCACAAATGGAGAATGACGCGATGCGGTTCGAGGTGGCGGATCCTGCGTCCCAGCCGACCGGACTCGATTTCATCCTCCGCGACCTCCAGCTCAATGAGCACCTGCGCGAGTCGGTCCGCGCCGCGGAGTTGATGCAGTCCAACCTCCAGGAAGTGCATTCCGGCCCCAACCGCGGGGTAAAGCACGGCCAGCTCGCCGTCCTCAACACCGCTCGGCGGCCAGCGGTGCTCGTCGAACTCGGGTTTGCCACCAACACCACCGATGCCCGGCTGATGACCTCACGGCAGGGGCAGAGGAATCTCTCGCTGGCGCTCGCGGATGCCGTGGTCTCCTACCTGCGCGAGTATGAACGGCGCGTCGGCACACCCTCCCCGGACGGCACCCCGTGAGCACCACCCTGTCGCGGACGGTCTTCGGGGTCACCTTCCAGAATCCGCTGCTGCTCGCCTCGGGAACCGCCGGCTTCGGGCAGGAGCTCGACGGCGTGGTCGATCTCGATCGACTCGGCGGAATCGTCACCAAGGCGGTGTCGGTGCAGCCACGCTCCGGGAACGCCCCCCCGCGGGTGGCGGAATTCAAGGGCGGCATGATGAACTCCGTGGGCCTTGCCAACCCCGGGGTGGACGCCGTGCGCCGCGACAAGCTCCCGTGGTTGGCTGCCCACCTGCGCCAGGCTCAGGTGCTGGTCAACGTGGTCGGGTTTGCCGAAGCGGAGTACGCCGAGGTCATCAGGGGGTTGGACGACAGCGACGGGTTCCTCGGCTATGAGCTGAATCTTTCCTGTCCCAATACCGCAGCCGGCGGGATCGAGTTCGGGGCGGACCCCGCTGCGGTGGCCCGGATCGTCGCCGAATGTCGTGCCGCAACCAAGCGGCCCCTGGTCGTCAAGATTTCCCCGGCGCTGCCGGACATTGTCGGGATTGCCATCGCTGCGCGCGATGCCGGCGCCGATGGGGTCAGCCTGGTGAACACCATGCCTGGATTTCTCTACGGGGTCGACGGGCGCACTCCTCGGCTTGGCAATGGCAACGGCGGGGTCTCCGGCCCCGCCTTGCTGCCGGTCGGCACCCTGGCCACTCGGCGGGTGGCGGAGCGCACCGGAGGCGAGTTTCCGATCATCGGGGTGGGCGGCGTGACCACCGTGGCGGATGTGCGGCAGTACCTGGCGGCCGGTGCGCACCTCGTGGCCATGGGGACGGCATGCCTGGCTGATCCCCGTCAGCCGGAGCGGATCGTGGCAGCGCTGGAGCGTGGCGATGGCTGAGCTTATCCTGGCGCTCGACCTGCCCAGCGGCGCCGCAGCACTGAAGCTCTTGGACCGCATCTCGACCATTCGCTGGGTCAAGGTCGGATCGGTCCTGATGACCCGCGCCGGGGCGCCGCTGCTCCAGGAGCTCCGCACACGAGGACTCCAGGTCTTCCTGGACCTCAAGTGGCACGACATTCCCAACACCGTGCAGGGGGCAGTGGCAGCCGCCAGGGAGCAGGGGGTCGGGATGGCCACGGTCCACACGCTGGGCGGTCGGCAGATGATGGCCGCCGCCGCCGAGGCCGCCGGCGCTGACCTCGGTGTGGTAGGCGTGACTGTGCTCACCTCGCACGCCGGGGCCAGCTACGGTGACGCCATCGGTCGGGAAGGGGTGGACCTGAAGGTCGAAGTTGTCCGACAGGCCGCCAACGCGGTGACGGCAGGCCTCCGTGGCATCGTCTGTTCCCCACTCGAGGTTGCCGCCGTCCGTCCCCTGTTGCCTGCCAATACCTGGATCGTTGTCCCTGGGATTCGGCGGGGTGGGGAATCCGCCGACGACCAGACCCGGGTGGCTGGGCCGGCCGCCGCGGTGGCTGCGGGGGCCACCCACCTGGTGGTCGGCCGGCCCATACTGGCGTCCCCCGATCCGGCGGGGACGGTGGCGCGATTCCTGGAGGAAATGCGATGACTCGAGCCTGGCAGCGCGTGGGTCGCGCCGTGATTCGGGAGATCCATTTACCGACATTGCGCCTGCCCGGGGCGGTCGTGCTGCTGGCGCTTTGGGCTGGCGTGGGAACACCGGACCTGTTCCCGAGCGCCGGTGGCCGGTCCGTGCGGGTTTCCGTGGGAACCTTCCGCCTTCAGTTTGCCGAATCTCCGCGGCAGGTCGCTCCAGCTCTCACTGCCCCAACTGCCCGCACTGCCCACGCCACCTTCGCCGAGGTCGTGGAAGCGGCGCGCCGGGCGTGGAGTCGCCAGGATGCCGCCGGGATCGTGTCAAACAGCCGGGAGCTTCTGCTCCAGCTGCCTGGGGCAGACACCCGCGCCTCGGTGAGCCGCGACCAGGCCATCCGCCTGGTGCAGGGGGTGCTGCGCCGTTCCGAGGCAGTCTCGGTCCGGGTGCAGACCGCCCGAGAGGTCGGCCCCGGCCAGGGATACGCGGAACTTGTTCGACAGTATAGGGTTACCGGAACAGACGAGGTCCAGACCCAGCGGATCCTCCTGGCGTTCCGGCTGAGCCAGCCTCGGGAGGCGTGGGAACTGGTGGAACTCCGTGTCCTGCAAGCCGGTGAGTGACTTGCGTGGCCCCGCCACCGGCTCTATATTCCAAAGCTGCTCAATAACCGGTGCGATTCAGCTTCTGGAGCGTGGTGTGAAGGTACGGTCGAGTGTCAAGCCGATTTGCGAACACTGCAAGGTGATTCGCCGGCAGGGTGTGGTCCGCGTGATATGCAAGCGGAATCCCAAGCACAAGCAACGGCAGGGTTGATCATGGCGCGCATTGCAGGGGTAGACCTTCCCCGGGAAAAGCGTGTTGAGATCGCTTTGACCTACATCTTCGGCATCGGCCGTCCCACCAGCGTCAAGTTGCTGGCGGACACCGGGGTCAGTCCGGACGCGCGAGTCCGCGACCTGACCGACGCCGAGGTGGCCCGGTTGCGGCAATTGATCGAGCGTTCGGTCAAGGTCGAGGGCAGCCTCCGGACCGAAGTGGCCATGAACATCAAGCGATTGATGGACATCGGCTCCTATCGTGGCACTCGGCACCGCCGGGGTCTGCCCGTGCGCGGCCAGCGTACCCATACCAACGCCCGCACCAAGAAGGGCCCGCGCCGGGCCATCGCGGGCAAGAAGAAAGTTACCAAGAAGTAATCCATGACGAATCCAACTCCGACCCGGGCACCGGGCGCCAAGCGTGGCAAGAAGGTCGTGGAGGCCGAGGGCATCGCCCACATCTCCGCCACCTTCAACAACGTCCTGATCACCATTACCGACATGCGTGGGAATACGCTGGCGTGGGGGACTGCTGGCAAGGCCGGCTTCAAGGGGTCCAAGAAGTCCACCCCATTCGCCGCCACCGTCGCGGCGGAGAATTGCGGTCGCGAAGCGATGAACCTGGGCGTGCGCAAGGTGCATGTCCTGGTGCAGGGCCCCGGCAGCGGTCGCGAGTCGGCCATTCAGGCCCTGGCCTCGGCCGGCCTCAAGGTCGCCTCCATCAAGGACGTCACCCCGATTCCTCACAATGGGTGCCGGCCGCCCAAGAAGCGGCGGGTCTGAGTCATGCGCTACACGGGTCCCGCCTGCCGGCTTTGCCGCCGCGAAGGCACCAAGCTGTTCCTGAAGGGGTCGCGCTGCCTGACCGAGAAGTGCGCCATTGACCGCCGCGGCTACGCCCCCGGCCAGCATGGCAACGCCGGCGGTGGCCGCATCAAGAAGATGTCGGAGTATGCCAAGCAGCTCCGTGAGAAGCAGAAGGTGAAGCGGATGTACGGGCTGTCCGAGCGCCAGTTCCGCAACACCTACGTCGAGGCCAGCACCAAACCTGGCGTCAAGGGCACCAACCTGCTCGTGGCGTTGGAGACCCGGCTCGATAACATGGTGTACCGGATGGGTCTCGCGGCCAGCCGGCGGCAGGCGCGCCAGCTGGTCATGCACGGCCACATCCAGGTCAACGCCGACCGCGTGAACATTCCCTCGTACCGGGTCAAGCCGGGGATGGAAATTCGCGTCGCCCCGGACAGCCGGGAAATCGTGCCGGTCAAGCTGGCCAAGGAGAGCGCCGCCCGCGGCGGCCCGCTCTCGTGGCTGTCGGTGGATCTCGAGAAGAGCGCCGGACGGCTGCTCGAGTACCCGACCCGCGACACCATTCCGGTGAACGCGCAGGAGCAGCTCATCGTTGAGCTCTACTCGAAGTAAAGACGGACGGATCATGACCATTGACATGACTGGGCTGGTTCGCCCGCGCCTCGTCGAGATGACGAAGCGGGAGGACAACCCGAACATCGCCGAGTTCCGGCTCCAGCCACTGGAGCGGGGCTTTGGCCATACCTTCGGCAACGCGCTCCGGCGCCTGCTCCTGTCGTCGCTGCAGGGCAGCGGCGTCTGGGCCTTCCGGATGGACGGCGTGGTGCACGAGCACCAGACCGTCCAGGGCGTGCTCGAAGACGTCCACCAGATTGTCCAGCGCCTCAAGGCGCTGACGCTCGTCCTGGCGCCCGACGTGGATAGCGCCGTGCTGCGCATCAAGCGCGACGGCGCCGGCGCGGTCTACGCCCGCGACATCACACAGAGCGGCGGTGTCACCGTCGTCAACCCCGACCACCTCCTCTTTACGGTGCAGGACGACCGCGAGGTGAACTGCGAGCTGTTCGTCAACAAGGGCCGGGGCTACGTCGAGTCCGAGATGCACCAGCTCGACCGCTCGCTGCCGGTGGATACCGTCCGCATCGACGCCATCTACAATCCGGTGCGTCGGGCCAATTTCTCGGTCAACGACACCCGCGTCGGCCAGCGGACCGACTATGACCGCCTCGCCGTCACCGTCGAGACCGACGGCACCGTGACGCCCGAGGACGCCATTGCCTACGCCGCCGCGCTGGCGCAGGAGCATTTCCGGTACTTCGTCGAGTTCGGCAAGGTGCCACAGCAGCGTCCCGCCTTCGCTGAGGGTACCTCGGCCAGCGGCACCCTGCAGCAGCGGCTCGGCCGCCTGATCGATGACTTCGGGTTGTCGGTGCGGTCGCTCAACTCGCTCAAGAACTCCAACATCCGGACCCTCAAGGATCTGGTGGAGTTCCCCCAGGAAGACCTGCTCAAGGTCAAGAATGTCGGCGAGAAGGCGCTTCAGGAAATTGCCGAGCTCCTCCAGCGCGAGGGGCTCAATTTCAGCATGGAGTTCGAGGAGCTGGAGGGCGACCTCCGCGTCACCAAGGCGGGCACCGCCCCGCTCCTGCAGCCGATCGCCGCCGCCGACGAGGAGAATGACTGATGCGGCACCGCGCCAAGGGACGGCAGCTGTCCCGGACGTCCACCCACCGCCGAGCCCTGCTCAACAACATGGCCACCAGCCTGTTCGAGCACGAGCGGATCGTCACCACTGAGGCCAAGGCCAAGGAACTGCGGCCCTTTGCCGAGAAGCTCATCACCCTGGCGCGGCGCGGCGACCTGCACGCCAGGCGACTGGTGGAGCGCAAGGTGAAGAACCGTGAGGTCCTCTCCAAGTTGTTCGCGGAGATCGGTCCGCGCTTTGCCGGCCGGCCAGGCGGCTACACCCGGATCCTCAAGCTGGGGCACCGTCCCGGTGATGGCGCCGACCAGGCGCGCATCGAGCTCCTGGCGGAGTGAGGGAGTCCGCGCGAGTGACTGGCATGCGAAAGGGGACCCGAGGGTCCCCTTTTTTACAACCGGTGGTGCCGCCGCGCCCGGTCCGGGCCGCGCGCTCAGCTGGCGACTGCCACGCTGGCTTTGGCCACCTTGCCGCTCTTGATGCACTGGGTGCAGACCCGCACTCGGCGGGGCATCCCTTCGGACAGGACGCGAACGGTCTGAAGATTGGGGAACCAGCGCCGCTTGCGGCGGTTGTTCGCGTGGCTGACGTGGTTGCCGGTCGTCGGCCCCTTGCCACACATCGTGCAAACCCGTGCCATACGAATCTTCTCCGCAAAAGTGCAATGGTAAAACGTTTTGACCGAGCCATGCAATATACCATCAGGGCAATCCGGACACAACCGGACGGGGGGGCGAGTGCCTAAGGCGCTGATCACCGGGGTGACCGGGCAGGACGGGTCCTACCTGGCGGAATACCTGCTCAACAAGGGATACGAGGTCTCGGGGATGGTGCGCCGGACCAGCCATCACAGCTATGAGCGGATCGGGCACCTCCTCGATCGGCTTGACATCGTGGCGGCCGACCTGCTGGACCAGCATTCGCTGACCCAGGTCCTTCAGCAGGTCCAGCCCGACGAGGTGTACAACCTGGCGGCCCAGTCGTACGTGCCGACCTCGTTTACCCAGCCGGTGCTGACCGGGGAGTTCACCGCACTCGGGGTCACCCGGATCCTGGAGGCGGTGCGGTTGGCCTGCCCCGGGGCCCGGTTCTACCAGGCCAGCTCGAGTGAGATGTTTGGCAAGGTGACCGAGACCCCCCAGCACGAGGCCACGGCGTTTCATCCCCGGTCTCCCTATGGTGTCGCCAAGGTGTACGGCCACTGGATCACCGTGAACTACCGGGAGTCCTACGGTCTCTGGGCCGTCAGCGGGATTCTCTTCAACCATGAGTCGCCACGGCGCGGGATAGAGTTCGTGACCCGCAAGGTGTCAGACGCGGTAGCGCGGATCAAGCTCGGCCTGGCCACTGAGCTTCGACTCGGCAACCTCGAAGCCCGTCGGGACTGGGGCTTTGCCGGCGATTACGTCGACGCCATGTGGCGGATGCTGCAGGGCGCCGAGCCGGTCGATTACGTCATCGGCACCGGCACGACCCACAGTGTGGGCGAGCTGGTGGACGTGGCCTTCCAGCATGCCGGGCTTGATTGGCGCAAATACGTGGTGCAGGACCAGGCCTTCATGCGGCCCGCCGAGGTCGATCTCCTCCAGGCGGATCCATCGCGGGCCCGGAAGGAACTGGGGTGGACCCCAACCGTGTCGTTCGAGGAGCTGGTCCGGATGATGGTCGACGCCGATCTCCAGCGGCTCGCGGGGCGATGACGCGTCTCCTGGTCACCGGCTCCGACGGCTTCGTGGGCCGGTGGCTGGTCCGTGAGGCGCTCCGGCAGGGATGGGACGTGACGGCCGCGATCGGACCGGGAGGGGCATTGCCCGGGACTTGGCTGACGGCGGTTGAGTCGCCCCAGGTGGAGACGATCAGCGCCGACATTACTGCCGAGGCCGATCGTGTCCGCCTGGCGGCGGTGGACGCGGATGCGGTAGTGCATCTGGCCGCGGTCTCCTCCGGGGCCGCGGCCCGCCGGGACCCGGAGGGGGCCATGCGGGTCAATGCGATCGCCACCACCTACCTGCTCGAGGCCCTGGGTGCGGTCGGCCGGAAACCCCGCTTCCTGTTCGTCTCCACCGGCGAAGTGTACGGCGCGGGCCACACCAGCCCGATCTCCGAGGATGCAGCGCTGGCTCCCATATCCCCCTACGCCGCCAGCAAGTTTGCCGCGGAACCGGCTGTCTTCGGGATGGCGGAAGTCTCGGGCCTGGCCGCGGTCGTGGCCCGGCCGTTTCCCCACTCCGGCCCTGGGCAGTCTACTGCCTTCGTGCTCCCAGCCTTCGCGGCCCGGCTCCGGGAGGCCAAGCGCCTGGGCCAGCCCAGCGTATCGGTTGGGAACCTTGATGTCGTCCGAGATTTCCTGGACGTCCGAGACGTCGTCCGCGCCTATCTCCTCCTCCTCAGCCACGGCGTGCCGGGCGAGTGCTACAACGTGGCCAGCGGTGTTGGCCACCATCTCGGCGACTGCTTTCGGCGCCTGGCCGCGATGGCCGGTGTCGACGCCGCGCCGGTGGAGGATGCATCGCTGGTCCGACCTGCCGATATTCCGGTGCTGATCGGCGACGCCGCGAAGCTGCGTGCCGCCACCGGCTGGCAGCCCGCGATAGACTTTGAACAGACACTCCAGGATCTCCTTGATGCCCAAGCGCACTGACCTCAAGTCCATCCTCCTCATCGGTTCCGGTCCGATCATCATCGGGCAGGGCGCCGAGTTCGACTATTCGGGCACCCAGGCGGCCCGGGCGCTCCGGGAGGAGGGGTACCGGGTCATCCTGGTCAATTCGAATCCCGCCACGATCATGACCGATCCCGAGGTGGCGGACCGGACCTATATCGAGCCGGTCACCCCGGAGTGGGTGGAGAAGGTGATTGCCCGGGAACGCCCCGATGCCCTGCTGCCCACGATGGGGGGGCAGACCGCCCTCAATGTGGCGATGGCGCTGGTAAGGAACGGGGTCCTGGAGAAGTACGGCGTGGAGTTGATTGGCGCCAACGAGCGCGCCATCCGGGTGGCGGAGGACCGGCAGGAGTTTGCCGATGCGATGGTCCGGATCGGACTGGCCACCCCGCAGGGCCGGACCGTCCACTCGTTCGAGGAAGGGCTGGAGGGAGTCGCGGTGACGGGATACCCCGCCATTCTGCGCCCGAGCTTTACGCTCGGCGGCAGCGGCGGTGGCATCGCCTACAACCGCGAGGAGTTCGAGACGATGCTCCGGCACGGGCTGGAGCTCTCCCCGGTGGGTTCCGTGCTGGTGGAACGGAGCATCATCGGCTGGAAGGAGTACGAGCTCGAGGTGATGCGCGACGGGGCCGACAATGTCGTCATCGTCTGCTCGATCGAGAATATTGACGCCATGGGGGTGCACACCGGGGACTCCATCACCGTGGCGCCGGCCATGACGCTGTCGGATCGTGAATACCAGACCATGCGGGATGCCGCCTGCAAGATCATTCGCGAGGTCGGAGTGGAGGCGGGGGGCTGCAACATCCAGTTTGCGGTGAATCCCGCCACTGGCGAGCAGCTGGTGATCGAAATGAATCCGCGGGTCTCCCGGTCCTCGGCGCTGGCCTCCAAGGCCACCGGGTTTCCGATCGCCCGGATCGGCACCAAGGTGGCGGTGGGCTATCGGCTGGATGAGCTGCCCAACGACATCACCAAGACCACCCCGGCCTCTTTCGAGCCAGTGCTCGATTACGTCGTGGTCAAGATCCCGCGATTTGCCTTCGAGAAGTTCCCGGCCGCCGACCCCACCCTGACCACCCAGATGAAGTCGGTCGGCGAGGCGATGGCGATCGGGCGGACCTTCAAGGAGGCACTGCAGAAGGGGTTCCGCGGCCTCGAGGTGGATCGGGCCGGCTGGGTGATCGGGGCCACCCCGTCCGACGACCGGCTGCGCGACAGCTCCCGGGAAGGACTGCTGGCGGCGATCCGCACCCCCACCCCCGAGCGGCTGTTCCAGATCAAGCACGCCCTGCAGGCCGGAATCACGGTCCCGGAGATTGCCGCTGCGTCGGGGATCGACCCCTGGTTCCTGCACCAGCTGCGCGACCTGGTGGACGCCGAGACCGGCTGGGTGGCGCAGCGGGAGGCGCTCCAGGCGGCCGACGATGCGACCCGATCGGCTGCGATCCGGCGCATGAAGCGGATGGGATTCAGCGACCGACAGCTCGGCGACCTGTGGGGGATGGAAGAGGCGGCCATGCGCGCCGAGCGGCACCGGCTCGGCATCCGGCCGGTGTACAAGATGGTCGACACCTGTGCCGGGGAGTTTCCCTCCGCCACCCCCTACCTCTACTCCAATTACGACGAGGAGAATGAGAGCCGGCCCGCGGGGGACAAGACGGTGATCATCCTCGGGTCGGGGCCGAACCGGATTGGGCAGGGGGTGGAATTCGATTACTGCTGTGTCCGGGCGACCCTGGCGTTCCGCGAGATGGGCTACCGGACCGTGATGGTGAACTCCAATCCCGAGACCGTCTCCACCGACTTCGACGTCTCGGACAGTCTCTACTTCGAGCCGCTGACCCTGGAGGATGTGCTGGAGATCGTGGCGCTGGAGCAGCCGTTGGGCGTGGTGGTCCAGTTCGGTGGCCAGACCCCGCTCCGGCTGGCGCGCGGGCTCGAGGCGGCCGGGGTCCGGATCCTCGGCACCAGTCCCGAGGCGATCGACCGGGCCGAGGACCGGGGCCGCTTCGAGGCGATCACGCGGGAGCTCGGCATTCCGCAGCCGCCCAACGGGACCGCCGAGACGGTGGAGCAGGCCGAGGTGGTGGCGGAGCGGATCGGGTACCCGGTGCTGCTGCGACCCAGCTACGTGCTTGGTGGCCGGGCGATGATGATCGTATACGACGGGGCGTCATTGCGAGAGTTCTTTGGTGTGGCGGCCAAGGTGGCCCCTGGGCATCCGGTGCTGATCGACAAGTTCCTCGAGGATGCGTTTGAGGCCGACGTCGACGCCCTGAGCGACGGCACCCGCTGCATCATCGGCGGGGTCATGCAGCATATCGAGGATGCCGGCATCCACTCCGGCGACTCGGCCTGCGTGCTGCCCCCTTTCCTGATCAGCGAACCAGAGGTGGCCCGGATGCGCGAGTACACCCGGGCGTTCGCCAAGGCGCTCGGGGTGGTGGGGTTGCTCAACGTCCAGTATGCCATCAAGGACGGTGTGGTGTATGTCCTGGAAGTGAACCCGCGCGCATCCCGGACGATCCCCTTCGTCTCCAAGACCACCGGGGTGCCGCTGGCGTCGATGGCCGCGCGGGTCATGGCCGGCGAAACGCTGGACGACCTTGGCCTCCAGGATGACGTCCTGCAGCCGTACGTCGCGGTCAAGGAGGCGGTGTTTCCGTTCACCAAGCTGCCGGGGGTGGACATGGTCCTTGGCCCGGAGATGCGCTCCACCGGAGAGGTGATGGGGATCGCGGACAGCTTCGGGATGGCATTCGCCAAGGCCCAGGTGAGCGTGGATGGCGCCCTCCCGCTGCAGGGAACAGTGTTCATCACGGTGAACGATCGCGACAAGCCCAGTGTCGTGCCGATCGCCCGCCGGCTGCACGAACTGGGCTTTGCGATCGCGGCCACCGCCGGCACCGCGGACGTCCTGGAGGCCGCCGGAATTCCCGCCTCTCGAGTGCTGAAGGTGCATGAGGGACGGCCCAATGTGATTGACCTGCTCGTCTCGGGCCAGGTCCACCTGCTGATCAACACGCCGCTCGGGAAGTTGACCCAGCAGGACGATTACCGGCTCCGCCGGGCGGCGTTGCAACACCGCGTCCCGTACACCACCACGCTCTCGGCCGCCAGCGCGGCCTGTGATGCGATCACCGCCCTCAAGCAGCACGACGGCGAGGTCCGCTCGCTGCAGGAGTGGCACGCCATGGCGCGGGCCGCCGGTGCGGCCTGATGAGCGCACGGTCGGCGGGGTTTGTGACGGCGCTCCAGGCCGCAGTACGGGGCCAGGTGCGGTCCGAGGAGGCGCTCGGTCGTTACACGACCTATCGGATCGGCGGTCCGGGGACCCTCTTCCTGCCCGCCGATGCGGAGGACGTGGTGGCCGCGACCCGGATGGCCAACCGGGCCGGCGTGCCATGGTTCGCGCTCGGACTCGGCTCAAATATCCTGTTGCCCGATGCCGGAATGGATGCTCTGGTGATCCGGATCGGGAAGGGGCTGGACCAGGTGCACCAGGCGGACGACCACTGGACGTTCGGCGCCGGCTTGCCGGCGCCCCTCGCCGCCCGGCGGACCGCAGCGGCAGGCTGGGCCGGACTCCACATGATGGTCGGGGTGCCGGGGACGGTTGGCGGTGGGGTGTACATGAACGCCGGGTGCCACGGGGGTGACTGGAGCACGGTCGTTCGCGAGGTCACCGCCGTCGATGCGGGCGGGGAGTCGCGGGTCATTCCGGGCGACCGGATTCCGTTCAGCTACCGTCGCAGCGGTCTTCGGGGGATGCTGATCCTGGAGACCCGGGTGTCGCTGACGCGGGAGGAGCCTGCAGCCCTGGAGGCCGAAGTGGCCAGGTTGTTTGCCTGGCGCCAGGCCGGGACACCTTTCAATCAACCGTGCTGCGGGAGTGTCTTTACCAATCCCTCATGGAAATCGAGTGCCCCCGACGACGGGCCACGGACTGCCGGTCAGCTGATCGAGGCCGCAGGATTCAAGGGGCACCGGGTCGGTGACGTCGAAGTCAGCCCCATGCACGCCAATTACTTCGTGAACGCAGGGACGGGCACGGCACAGGAGGTCCAGCAGCTGATCCACGAGGTCCAGGCGGGAGTGCAGAAGCAGTTCGGGGTGTCGCTGGAGCCGGAGGTGAAGGTGATCAGTCCCGATGGGCGGTATCTTTAAGGACGGGTCAGCGGGTCTGCGGATCATGGGGGCCGACGCGTCATACTTGATACCTGCTACCTGCTACCTGATATCTGATATCTGAACCTGATCCCCGGCACCCGGGACCCGGCACCCGGCACCCGATACCCGATACCCGATACCCGGCACCCGATACCCGATACCCGATACCCGATACTCATTCCCTATTCCCCATTTCCCATTCCCCGCCCTCATGCCCAACTACTTCGTCCACGAAACCGCCTACATCGATGACGGAGCCGAGATCGGCGCTGGCTCAAAGATCTGGCACTTCAGCCACATCATGCCCGGTGCCGTGATCGGCGAGAACTGCAACCTCGGGCAAAACGTCGTGGTCATGCCAGGCGTCCGGGTCGGCAACAATGTCAAGATCCAGAACAACGTGTCGCTGTACGAGGGGGTGGTCCTGGAGGACGATGTCTTCTGCGGGCCGAGCTGTGTCTTTACCAATGTCATCAACCCCCGCAGCCACATCTCCCGGAAGGCGGAGTACCTCCCCACCCTGGTGCGGCGGGGCGCGGCGATCGGGGCCAACGCGACCGTGGTCTGCGGCCATACGATCGGGGAGTATGCCTTTATTGCCGCGGGGGCCGTTTTGACCCGGGATGCGGCGGCCTACGCCCTGATGGCCGGGGTTCCTGCCCGCCGGATCGGCTGGATGTGCCAGTGCGGGGTGCGCCTTGCCCCCGCGCCAGATGGCCGGGCCGCCTGTGGCAGCTGCGGGGCAACCTACCAGGAAAAGGGCGGGGAACTGGAGCCGATTGACCCACCTCAGCGCACTGGGTAAGTTTAAGGCTTCTATGGATTTGCGTCGTTCTCTGCCGCTGCTTCGGACAGGCTGTCGGTCGGGGAGCGGGCGCTTCGATTCCCAGGAGCCGTTGTGAGTGTTCCCCTGCTGAACCTTCAGGCGCAGTTTGCGGCGATCCGGGAGGCCGTCCTGCCCGCGTTGCTTGGCGTGGTCGAGCGCCAGCAATTCATCATGGGGCCAGAGGTCGGACTGCTGGAGACGGCGGTCGCGGCGCTCTGTCAGGCCGAACACGCGGTGGCCTGCGCCAGCGGGACCGATGCGCTCCTGATTCCGCTTCGGCTCCTCGACCTTCAGCCGGGCGACGAAGTCATCTCGCCGGCGTTCACCTTCTTCGCCACTGCGGGCGCCATCCACAACGCCGGGGGAACCCCGGTGTTCGTGGATATCGAGGCCGGCAGCTTCAATCTCGACCCGGCCGCAGTGGAAGAGGCCATAACCCCTCGGACCCGCGCCATCGTGGTCGTGCATCTGTACGGGCAGATGGCGGCGATGGAGCGCATCCTGGCGATCGCAGTCCGCCATGGGCTGGTGGTCATTGAGGATGGGGCGCAGGCGGTCGGGGCCCGGCAGATGATCGACGGCGCCTGGCGGGCGGCGTGTTCCCTGGGGGCCGTCGGGACACTGTCGTTCTTCCCGACCAAGAACCTTGGTGGGTGGGGCGATGGCGGGATGATGGTGACGTCCGATGCGCAGTTGGCCGGTCGCCTCAAGGCGCACCGGTTGCATGGGGGCACCCGGGAGTATCACCACGACGAAGTTGGGCTGAACAGCCGCCTGGATACCCTCCAGGCGGCGGTGCTCCTGGCCAAGCTCCCGTTCCTGGCGGGGTGGTCGGAGGCCAGGCGAAGCCGAGCCGGCCGGTATACCGAGGCGCTGGCCCAGTTTGCGGGGATCACCCCGCCCCCCACCGACCCGGCCAACGAGCATATCTGGCACCAATACACCATCCGGGCCGAGCGCCGGGACGCCCTGGCGACGCACCTCAAGGCGCGGGGCATCGGGCACAAGGTCTACTATCCGCTGGCCCTGCACTTGCAACCTTGCTTTTCCCACCTCGGCTATGCCCGTGGTCGCCTGCCGGTGACCGAGGCTGCCAGCGATGCGGTCCTCTCCCTCCCGATCTACCCGGAGTTGACCGACAGCCAGCAGGACGAGGTGATCCGCGTGATACGGACCTTTTACCTCTGAGCCCACTTGTGGGCGGGGACTTGGATACGATGACTGTGGGCATGGCTGAGATGTTGCTGGGGAAGGCAGAACGCCGCGAGGCGCTGTTCGGGATCATCGGGCTCGGGTATGTCGGGCTCCCGCTGGCAGTCGAACTCGCCAAAGCCGGGTACCGGGTGCTGGGCCACGATGTCAATGCGGCGGTGGTGCACGGGATCAACGCCGGCAAGTCGCACATCAAGGACATCACCGATGCCGAGCTGCAGGCGGTGGTCTCGGCGGGGCTGCTGTCGGCCACCACCGATCCGCTGCGCCTGGCGGAGCCGGACGCGATCTCGATCTGCGTGCCGACACCGCTGTCCAAGTTCAAGGATCCCGACGTCAGCTTCATCCAGGCCGCCACCGAGGCGATCAAGCGCACCCTTCGGCCGGGGCAGGCGATCGTGCTGGAGAGCACCACCTACCCGGGCACCACTCGGGAGATCATGCTCCCGGCGCTCGAGAGCACCGGCCTCAAGGTCGGGGTGGATTTCTTCCTGACCTTCAGCCCCGAGCGGGTGGACCCGGGGAATACCGTGTACCAGACCCGCAACACGCCGAAGGTGATCGGCGGGATCACTCCGGTCTGCAGTCAGGTCGTGGCGGCCCTCTATCAGCCGGCAATCGACGTCCTGGTGCCGGTCTCAAGCACCGAGGCGGCAGAGCTGGTCAAGCTGCTGGAAAACACCTTCCGGTCGGTGAATATCGGCCTGGTCAACGAGATGGCGATCGTCTGCGACAAGCTCGGCGTCGATGTCTGGGAAGTAATTGAGGCGGCGGCCACCAAGCCGTTCGGCTTCATGAAGTTCCTGCCGGGCCCCGGGCTGGGCGGGCACTGCATCCCGATCGATCCGCATTACCTCGCCTGGAAGATGCGAGGCCTCAATTACAAGACCCGGTTCATCGACCTGGCCGGTGAGGTCAACACCGAGATGCCGCTGTTCTGGGTCCGCAAGGTGGCCCAGGCGCTCAACGACATCGGGCGTGCCGTCCGCGGGTCCTCAGTTCTGGTCATTGGCGTCGCCTACAAGCGGGACATCGACGACCTGCGCGAGAGCCCGGCACTGGACATCATCAAGCTGCTGGAGGGGCAGGGCGCCAGGGTGAGCTACCACGATCCCTTCGTGCCGGCCTTTACCGAGGATGGCCATGCCCACATCTCGGTGGATCTGACCGCCGAGGCGGTGGCGGCGGCGGACTGCGTCATGATTGTGACCGATCATGTCGGCCTCGACTACGGGCTGGTCAAGCACAACGCCCGCTCGGTGGTGGACACCCGGAACGTGCTCGCCAAGGTGAGCTGAGCGGATGCGGGTCACGATCATCGGCAGCGGCTATGTCGGCCTCGTGGCGGGCGCTTGCCTGGCCGAAACCGGCAATGAGGTGGTCTGCGCCGATGTGAGTGAAGCGAAGATCGCCCGGCTCAACGCGGGCCACATCCCGATCTACGAGCCGGGCCTGGCCGAACTGGTCGCCCGCAACCAGTCCGAGGGCCGGCTGGCATTTACCACCGATGTCGGCGCCGCCATCGAGCACGGCAAGGTGGTGTTCATTGCCGTCGGGACGCCACCCGGGGAGGATGGCTCCGCCGATCTGCAGCATGTGCTCGGCGTGGCCGACCTGATCGGCCGGCACATGACGGAGCCGAAGCTGGTCGTGACCAAGTCCACCGTCCCCGTGGGCACTGCCGAGAAGGTGCGCAACGCGGTGCGGGCGCAGACCGGCACACCGTTCTTTGTGGCCTCCAATCCGGAATTCCTCAAGGAAGGGGCGGCAATCGACGATTTCATGAAGCCCGACCGGGTGGTACTCGGGGTGGACACCCCGGAGGCCCGGGAACTGCTGGGCGACCTGTACGCCCCGTTCGTGCGCACCGGTAACCCGGTGCTCTACATGGACATTGCCTCGGCGGAGCTGACCAAGTACGCCGCCAACGCCATGCTGGCCAGCCGGATCTCCTTCATGAACCAGATGGCCGATCTCTGCGAGCGGGTCGGGGCGGACATCACCAGCGTCCGCCGTGGGATCGGTTCCGATCGTCGGATCGGCCAAGCCTTCCTTTTCCCCGGACCGGGGTACGGCGGGAGCTGCTTCCCCAAGGATGTCCAGGCGCTGGTGCGCACCGCCGGCGAGGTCGGAATGGTGCCGGATTTCCTCGAGTCGATCGAGGCAGTCAACGCCCGGCAGAAGCAGGTCCTGCTGGCCAAGGTACAGGGTCGGCTGGGCGATTCGCTGGCAGGGCACGAGGTGGGAGTCTGGGGCTTGGCGTTCAAGGCCGAGACCGATGACATGCGCGAGAGCCCTGCCATCCCCCTGGTGGAAGGGCTGCTTCAGGCGGGAGCCACCGTCCGGGTCCACGACCCGAAGGCGATGGAAGTCGCCCGCGGGTTCTTCGGGGACAGGGTCTCGTGGCAGACCGATCCCTACGAGGTTTCCCGCGGGGCCGACGCGCTGGTCATCGTGACCGAATGGCTGGTGTACCGGACCCCGGACTTTGGGCGGATCCGCGGCCTGATGCGGCGCCCGATCCTGGTGGACGGCCGCAATCTGTACGATCCCTCCCGGATGGCGGCGCTCGGTTTCGAGTATCTGTCGATCGGGCGGGCCCCGACAGGGAGCACCGCGGCATGAGGGTCCTGATCACCGGCGCCGCCGGTTTCCTCGGCTCCCACCTGACCGACCGCTTCCTGGCGGATGGCCACGAAGTGGTCGGGATGGACAACTTCATCACCGGGTCGCCCGACAACATTGCGCACCTGGCGGGGCAGGAGCGGTTCCGCTTCATCCGCCACGACGTGACCCATTTCACCTTCGTCGAGGGCGCGCTCGACGGGATCCTGCATTTCGCCTCACCGGCGAGCCCGGTGGACTATCTGGAATTGCCGATCCAGACCCTCAAGGTGGGGTCGCTCGGCACCCACAACGCCCTCGGATTGGCCAAGGCCAAGAAGGCCAGATTCTTCCTGGCCTCCACCTCCGAGGTGTATGGCGACCCGCAGGTGCACCCGCAGCCCGAGACCTACTGGGGGCACGTCAACCCGATCGGCCCCCGGGGCGTCTACGACGAGGCCAAGCGCTTTGCCGAGGCGATGACGATGGCCTATCACCGGTATCATGGTGTCGAGACCCGGATCGTCAGGATCTTCAACACCTACGGGCCGCGGATGCGGCCGAATGACGGCCGGGTGGTCTCCAACTTTGTGGTGCAGGCCCTCCGCGGGGAGCCGCTGACGATGTACGGGGACGGTTCGCAGACGCGGTCGTTCTGCTACGTTTCGGACCTGGTGGAAGGGATCTATCGCCTGTACCAGAGCGACCGGGTGGCACCCACGAATATCGGAAACCCGGTCGAGTTCACGGTGCGCCAGCTCGCCGACCAGGTCCTGGCGCTGACCGGGAGCAGTTCCCAGATCGAGTCGCACCCGCTGCCGGAGGATGATCCCAAGGTGCGTCGACCGGATATCACCATCGCCCGCGAGGTACTCAAGTGGGAGCCACAGGTTCCCCTTGCGGAGGGACTGCGGCGAACGATCCCGTACTTCCGGGGCCATCCGGGATCGGCGCGGTGATGCAGACCCGACCCGATCACCTGCTGACCCTGGCCCGCGAGCGGTTTGCCATGCAGGACTATCGCGGGGCAATCCATCACCTCCTCGAGGTGGTGGAGAGCGGGCGTTCGTTTGCGGATGTGCACCACCTGCTCGGCGTCTGCTGGTCGATGGTCGGGCAGCCGGACCGTGCCCTGGAGTCCTTCGATCGGGCCCTGGAGCTCAACCCGCGGTATATCGAGGCCCACATCCATCGTGGGCTGGTGCTGAACGAGATGGGGCGGGTCGTGGAGGCGGAGGCGGCATTTACCCGGGCCGCCGCTGGCGGCCGCGAGGGTGCTGGCGGGCTCCCCGCCGCGGTGGCGGGCGAACTGGCCAACCAGCACGCCAGCCTCGGCGAGGTATACGCCGAGCTCGGGGCGCTGGAGGAGGCGATCGGGCAGTTCCGGCGAGCGGTGGAGTTGGGGCCGACCTTTGCCGACCTCCGGCACCGGTTGGCGCGCCTCCTGCTCGATGCCGGCCGGGCGCTGGAAGCGCGGGAGGAGCTGGAACGGGTCTTGGTCGACCATCCCCACCAGCACGATGTCCAGGCCTCCCTGGGGCTGGCACACTACCTTGGCGGCGATCCTGCCGGGGCCCGGGCGGTGTGGGACGCCTGCCTGGCCAATCGTCCCGAAGATGTCCGGGTGGTGGCCTACCTGGCGATGTTGCGCAGGGGAGTCCGGTGAGCCGTGCATGGCAACGAGCGGTTGGCGTCCTTCTCCTGTTGGGCTGCATCGGGCCTTCGTCAGACCATGAACAGCTAGGCGACCAGCACTATCGGGCGGCAGAGTATGAGCGTGCCCTCGCCGAGTATCAGGCGGCGGTAGCCCCGTCCGCCCGGCCCCGGCTCTGGGGCAAGCTGGGGGCTGCCGCGCTGCAGCTCGGCGAGTACACCACGGCGGCGGAGGCGTACCTTCGGCTGGCTCAGGCCGACCCGACCCGCACCGACGAGGCAGCGGTCGGGCTGGCTCGAGTGGCCCGGGGCGCCTCGCGGGAGGGTGCCGGTGACGGCGGCTCGCTGGCCCGGGCCATCACCGCGCTCCGGACGGTGGCGCCGTCGCGGCCGCTGGGTCGTCTGGCGCTGGCGCCGGCGCGGGATGGTGCGCTGTCGCGTCAGGAGGCGCTCGCGGTGCTTCCCGTGGCGCTGGCGGTGGCCGACGGCCGGATGGTCGATTCGCTGCTGCTGCGCTGGGCGATCGTCCTGCACGAGTCCCTGGCCTGCGATGCGGCCGTCGGGGTCTACCGGACGGTGGTCCGTCGGGGTCGGGTGGCCGGATTGGCCCGGGCCGCTCGGAGCGGCGTGGCCGAATGCACCCTGATGCTCGGGCTGGAAGCGCTGGTGGCCGAGCACCTCGATGAAGCCGAGCGGTGGTTTGATGAGGCGGCCTCCACCGACTACGCCGGCGCCGTCGGGTGGCGGGCTCGAATCGGTTACGGCGATGCGCGCGGCCGCCAGGGGGACCTGATGGGAGCGGCCGCCGCCTACCAGTCCGTGCTGTCCGGGCAGCAGGTGCCCGATTCACTTCTTCGCCTGGCAGAGGAGCGGCTCAACGCGATCGGTGGTCCCATGCCACCGACCAATGACCGGCCCCCGCCGATGGGATCTTGATGCAACGCTTCGCACTCCTTGGGCTCTTCCTGGCTGCCGTTGCTGGGTGTGGCCGCGCCGCCCCCGGTTCCCTGCCGCTGCCCGAACTCCGCGGATCCCTCGGGGCTGGCACCTCGCCGCAGTCGGTCGACTCGCTGTATGCCGAGGGCGAGCGGCTCTTCCGCGTCGGCCAATGGCGCAAGTCGATGGAGATGCTCAGCCAGGTGGGGCCGCTGCTGGGACCCGAGGACCCCCGGTCGCAGCGCTACCGGTTCTATCTCGGCGAGGGCCACTACGCCGTCGGCGAGTATATCCTGGCGGCGCACCAGTTCCGCCGGATTTCCGATGAGGCGCCCGACGATCCACTGGCGCCCGATGCCCTCTATCGGGCGGGAATGTCCTACCGGCAGATGTGGCGTAAGCCCCAGCTCGATCCCACGCATGGCGAGACGGCGTTGCTGGTCTTTGCCGAGCTCGCCGGGCGGTATCCCAGTTCGGCCGCCTCGGCACGGGGCCAGGAGGCCGCCAAGGAGCTGCAGGAGTGGTTTGCCGAGAAGGAGTTCCGGAACGCCAGCTTCTACCTGCGCTACAAGGCGTACGAGTCGGCGATCCTGGTGCTCCGGGAGCTGGTGGCCACGTACCCCCAGACTACCATCGTGCCCCAGGCGCTGACCGCGATGGTGGGGGCGTACGTGGCACTCGGGTACCAGGAGGATCGGCAGGAAACCTGCGACTACATGCGTCAGTACTATCCGACGACCCCCGACCTGGACAAGACCTGCCCCCGGGCCCCGCCGCCCGGAGGTTCGTGAGATGAGGGTGGGGATCCTTGGCGGCTCCTTTGATCCTGTCCATCACGGTCACTTGATCGCGGCCCAGGTACTCCGCGAGCAGCTGCATCTCGATGCCGTGCGATTGGTGCCCGCCGCCCAGCAGCCGCTCAAGCCGGCGGGCCACGGCGCCTCGGCCCGTGATCGGGCTGCCATGGTGGGGTTGGCGGCCCAGGGCGAGCCTGGCCTCCAGTTGGAGCCGATCGAGGTGGATCGCGGCGGCAGCTCCTGGACGGTGGACACCCTTCGTGCGCTGCGGGACCGTGAGCCCGCTGTGCAATGGGTGCTCCTGGTCGGGACCGACGCCGCCGCAGACCTGGCACGCTGGCGTGAAGTCGAGGCGCTGCGCGGCCTGGCGGAGCTGGTGACCTTTTCCCGCGGCGGGGTGCCGACGGGTGATCATGGCGTGGCGACGCCCAATATCGCCATCTCTTCGACGGCTGTGCGCACGCGAGTGCGGGACGGCCTGTCCATTCGCTACTGGGTGCCGGACACCGTGGCCGACTATGTCGCAACGCACCGGCTGTATCAGGACGGGAATTCATGATCAAGCGGTTGATGTCGGCGATCCTCGGGTCGCGCCACGCACGGGAGGCGAAGAAGTTCCTGCCTTCGCTGGCGGAGATTCGGATCCACGAGGAGCGCCTTGGGGCGGTCGACGAGGCCACCCTGCAGAATCAGACGGCGGTGCTCCGTGGCAAGCTCGAGGCCCAGGTCGGGACGGTCCGGGCCGAGCTCGAGGCGGTCCGGCTGGCCAAGCACTCCTGCGCCGATCCGGTGGAGCGCGCCGGCCTGGAGCGGACCTTTCACGAGGTTGAAACTCGCTACAAGGCCGAACTGGCCAAGTCGCTGGATGCCCTGCTGCCCGAGGCGTTTGCCACGGTGCGCGAGGCCTGCCGGCGGCTGATGGGGACCCCGGTGGCGGTGATTGGCCACGAACTGAGCTGGGACATGGTGCCGTACGATGTCCAGCTGATCGGTGGCTGGACCCTCCACCGGGGCCGGATCGCGGAAATGGCCACCGGCGAGGGTAAGACCCTGGTGGCCACGCTGCCGCTCTACCTCAACGCGCTCTCCGGGCGTGGGGCGCACCTGGTCACGGTGAACAACTACCTGGCCCGCCGCGATTCCCAGTGGATGGGGCACGTCTTCGCCTACCTCGGGCTGACGGTGGCCTGCCTGGATGATACCGAGCCCTCCAGCCCCGAACGGCGCGCCGCGTACCTGGCCGACATCACCTACGGGACCAACAACGAGTTCGGCTTCGACTACCTGCGCGACAACATGGTGTTCGGCCTGGAGCAACGGGTGCAACGGCCCCACGCCTACGCCATCATCGACGAGGTCGACTCGATCCTGATCGACGAGGCGCGGACCCCGCTGATCATCTCGGGGGCGGTTGGGCATGACGGCGACGACGCCTATGCCCGGAACAACCGGCCGGTGGCCGACATGGTCCGCCGCCAGACCACCATCGTCAACACCCTGCTGGCCGAGGCCGAGGCGCTGCTCGGCGACGAGAAGAGGAAGTACGACGGCGGGGTCAAGCTCTACCAGTCCCACCTGGGCATGCCCAAGAACAAGAAGCTGCTCAAGCTCCTCAACGAGATCGGCAACAAGCAGCTGCTCCAGCGGGTGGAGCTCGATGCCATTGCCGACCGCAAGCTCCCCAGCAAGCAGCAGCGACTTCGGGGCGTGGACGAGCCGCTGCTGTACGTGCTCGACGAGAAGGGCCATTCGGTGCACCTGACCGACCTCGGTGCGGCGGTGCTGTCGCCGGATGATCTGGAGCTCTTTCTGGTGCCCGATATCTCCGAGGCGATCCACCAGATCGAGCGGGATCCCGACCTGGAGCCGGCGGCGCGGGTCGAGGCCCGTCAGAAGGTCGAGGCGGACTACGCCACCAAGAGCGAGAAGCTGCACATCATCCACAAGCTCCTGCAGGCCCACGCCCTGTACGAAAAGGACGTGGACTACCTGGTGCAGGAGAACCAGGTGCTGATCGTCGATGAATTCACCGGGCGGGTCATGGCCGGGCGGCGCTGGGCCGACGGCCTGCACCAGGCGGTCGAGGCCAAGGAGGGGGTCCACGTCAAGGGCGAGACCCAGACGCTGGCCACCATCACCATCCAGAACTACTTCCGGATGTACGACAAGCTCTCGGGGATGACCGGCACCGCCGAGACCGAGGAAACGGAGTTCTACACCATCTACGGGCTGGAAGTCGGGGTGGTTCCGACCAACAAGCCGATCAAGCGCGATGACAAGGTCGACCTGATCTACAAGACTCGGCGGGAGAAGTACAACGCGGTGGCCGATGAGGTGGAGCGGCTCCACGGTCTGGGCCTGCCGGTCCTGATCGGTACCACCACGGTCGACGTGTCGGAAACGCTGAGCAAGATGCTGAAGCGGAAGGGGCTGCGGCACGAGGTCCTCAACGCCAAGTACCACCAGCGCGAGGCCGAGATCGTGGCCAACGCCGGCCAGACCGGTGCCGTCACGATCGCCACCAACATGGCCGGCCGTGGCACCGACATCAAACTCGACAAGGCGCTCGACCTGGCCGCCGCCGAGGCCGGCCTGCAGATCATCGGGACGGAACGGCACGAGTCGCGGCGGATCGACCGGCAGCTCCGCGGCCGGGCCGGCCGTCAGGGCGATCCGGGTGCCTCGCAGTTCTTCCTCTCCCTCGAGGACGACCTGATGCGGCTCTTCGGCACCGACCGGATTGCCCGCTACATGGACCGAACCGGCGCCGAGGAGGGCGAGGTCATTACCGGGGCGCTGGTGACCCGGGCGATCGAGGGGGCCCAGAAGCGGGTGGAGCTGCAGAATTTCCAGCAGCGGAAGCGCCTGCTGGAGTACGATGACGTGATGAACCAGCAGCGGGAGGTGATCTACTCCCTGCGGCTGTTTGCGCTGGAACGGGGCGAGGAACTGAAGGCCGAGGCGCGCCGGATGATCGAGGCGGCACTGGACGGGGCCATCCAGCGCACCATCGGGCCGATTGCCAATCCGGAGGAGTGGGATCGCGAGGGGCTGCAGGCCCAGCTGCTGATGCAGTACCTGGTCAATGTCGACGCACTGGTCGACGCCAGGAAGACCCCGGACCTTGCGGCAGCCATCGGAGCGGCGCGGGAAGAGGGGGAGGCGGCGTTCGCCCGGAAAGTCGATTATCTGGTCCAGTTCGGCCGCAGCGTCGGCGTGGCCGATGTCGACATGCAGGTGCTCTCCCAGGTCATGCTCAGCGTCCTCGACGAGAAGTGGAAAGATCACCTCTACGACCTCGACCAGCTGCGCAACGCGATTCACTACCGGTCCTACGGCCAGAAGGACCCGCTGGTGGAGTACAAGCGCGAGGCCTACGACATGTTCGAGGACCTGATGCGCGATATCCACGGCAGCTTTACCGAGCGCTACCTCAAGATCCAGGTCACGGCCGGCCCGACCGCCCGGCCGGCCGCGCCGCCGCCACCGCCGACCACCCTGACCGGCCCGAGCTCGGACGACCTGTTCACTGGGCCTGCACCACGGGCGCTGGAACGTCCCGCTGCCCCGGTCAGCTCCAGTCTCGGCCCCGTGGGCGCCTCTCGCTCCGGGGTGGTCGCCGAGGTGGGCCGGAACGACCCCTGCCCATGTGGCAGCGGGAAGAAGTACAAGAAGTGCCACGGGGTGCGCGGCTGAGCCCGGTCCCGAACCGATGGCCTGATGCGCCCGGATCAAATGGTCCGGGCGCGTTTTGTTGGCTCCCGTTTGCGGTGCCGGGGTTACCATTCGGGAGGGGGGTGGCCCCATCCTATGGGATGCCAATCCTGATGCGCGAGCTGCCACGGGCCGACCGGCCCCGGGAACGACTCTGGGAACTCGGTCCCGCCGCGTTGACGACAGCCGAGCTGCTCGCGATCCTTGTAGGGACCGGGGGGCCGGACGGCGATGCCCTCGCGCTGGCCGGCCAACTCCTGAATTCGGGTGGCGGCTCACTCCGGCGGCTGGCAGGCCGTCCCGCCGCCGAGTGGATGCACCTGGCCGGCCTGGGGCCGGCCAAGGCTGGTCGTATCGTCTCGGCGCTCGAGCTCGGCCGGCGACTGGGTGCCGAGTTGCGGCCGATGGCCACGCGGATCCGTTCTCCCGAGGATGTGGTCCGGCTGGTGGGACCGCGGCTCCGCGACCTGGCCGTCGAGGAGTTCCGGATCCTGGCCCTCGATAGCCAGAGCCGGGTGCTCCGCGACCTGCTGGTGACCCGTGGGTTGCTCAACAGCTCCCTGGTCCACCCGCGCGAGGTCTTTCGGGCCGCGATTGCCGAGGCCGCTGCCGGCGTGGTCCTGGTCCACAACCACCCCAGCGGGGATCCCACGCCGTCGCCCGAAGATCGCGCGGTAACCCGGCAGATGGTGGCCGCCGGGGAATTGCTCGACCTGCCGGTCTACGATCACGTGATCGTGGCCGGGGATCGGTTCACCAGTTTTGCCACCGCGGGATTGCTGTGACCGGAACGCTGCCAGAAACCGCCCCGCAGTTCTACGTCCTGCTGGAGCAGCACGCGGAACGCCTGGACCTGGACCTGATTGAACGGGCCCTGCGCTTCAGCGTGTCCGCCCACCAGGGTCAGCAGCGGATGTCGGGCGAGGCGTTCGTGTCCCACAGCATTGCCGTGGCCACCATCCTGATCGACCAGCTCCTCGATTCCACCTCGATTGCCGCCGCCCTGCTCCACGATGTGGTCGAGGACTCCGAGGTCCGCGGCGAGGATATCCAGCGCGAGTTCGGCGGGGAAGTGGCCGGCCTGGTCGATGGCCTGACCAAGATCTCCAACCTGACCTTCCGCTCCACGGCTGAAGAACAGGTGGAGAACTACCGGAAGCTGCTCCTCTCGATCGCCAAGGACGCCCGGGTCATCATCATCAAGCTGGCCGACCGCCTCCACAACATGCGCACGCTGGAGCACCTGCCGCCCGACCGGCGCGAGCGGATCGCCACCGAGACCCGTGAGATCTACGCCCCGCTGGCCCACCGCTTCGGCATGGCGGGCGTCAAGGCGGAACTTGAGGATCTGGCATTCAAGTTTCTGGAACCCGACGACTATGCGGCCCTGGCCCGGCAGGTCGCCGCGCGCCGTAGCGAACGCGAGGCGCTGATCCAGACGATGCAGGTGCCCCTTGAGGAGGAGCTGCGACGGGCGGGTATTTCTGACTATGAAGTGACCGGCCGGCCCAAGCACCTCTGGTCGATCTTCCAGAAGATGCGGCGGCGGAACACGCCGTTCGAGGAGATCTATGACATGCAGGCGGTGCGGGTCATCGTCAAGACGGTGCCGGACTGCTACCATGTGCTCGGGATCATCCACCACCAGTGGACGCCGCTGCAGGAGCGGATCAAGGACTATATCGCCAGCCCCAAGTCCAACGCGTACCAGTCCCTCCACACCACGATCTTCGGGCCGGAGGGGCATCTCTTCGAGGTCCAGATCCGCACCTCGGAGCACCACCGGACCGCCGAGTACGGCATCGCGGCGCACTGGCTGTACAAGTCCGGCGCCAAGGGCGACGAGCTCGACCAGCACCTGGGATGGTTCCGGCAGCTGCTCGAGTTGCAGCAGGACACCCACACCCCCGAGGACTTCCTCGAGTTCCTCAAGGTGGACCTCTACCAGGACGAGATCTTCGTCTTTACCCCGCAGGGCGATGTCAAGCGGCTGCCCAAGGGATCCACCGCCATCGACTTTGCCTTTCACGTCCACACCCAGGTGGGGCTCCACTGTCAGGGGGCCCGGATCAACGGCCGGATCGCCCCGCTCCACCGCGAGATCAAGAATGGCGACACCGTCGAGATCCTGACCTCCCCGCACGCCCGGCCCAGCCGCGACTGGCTGGCCCATGTTCGGACCGCCCGGGCCCGCCATCGGATCAAGCAGTGGATCCGCCAGGAGGAGGAGTCGGTCAGCCTTGACCTCGGCCGTGAGATCCTGGCCCGCGAGGTCAAGCGCCGTCGACTGGCCACCCCGACCGAGGCCCAGCTCAACCGGGCCGGCGATGCGCTGGGCCAAGGCGACGGCAGCGGCCTGATCGTTGCCATCGGCCGAGGGGACCAGGCGCTGGGATCGGTGATTCGCGCCCTCTATCCGGAGCTCGGTGCCGAGGACCTCGCCGAAGTCAAGCCGACGGTGTTTGGCCGTGCGCTCAACCGGATCCGGCTCGGCCGTGGCATCAAGATCCAGGGCGTCGACGGGCTCATGGTCCGCTACGCCCAGTGCTGCCAGCCGGTTCCGGGTGATACGGTGGTGGGGTATGTGACCCAGGGCCGGGGAATCTCCATTCACCGGGCCGACTGCCCCAACCTGCTCACCCTGGACGCCGGCGATCGTCGGGTCGAGATCGACTGGCAGGAGGTGGAAGGACAGTCGTTTGCCGTCCGGATGGTGGTCCGCGCCGAGGATCGGCGCGGTTTGTATGCCGAGTTGATGGAGGCCATCAGCCAGACCGGGACCAACATTCGCGGGGCCGATCTCCACACCAAGGACGGTTCAGCCTTCGGTACCATCTTCGTGGAGGTGGACAACCTCAACCACCTGGCCAAGGTGCTCAAGGCGATCCGGAAGGTGAAGGGTGTCACCGAGGTGGAGCGGCGGGAGGCCCCTGACCCCGGGTGATTATCTTCTGCCATGGCCAATCGCTGGATCCTCAAGTCTGAACCGTCCACCTACAGCCACGGCGACCTGCTCCGAGATCGGAGCACCGTCTGGGATGGGGTGCGCAACGCGGCAGCGTTAATTCACATCCGCGCCATGAGCCGCGGGGACCTGGCCATGATCTATCACTCCGGCGCCGAGAAGGCCGTGATCGGGCTGGCAACGGTCGCCAGCGATCCGTATCCAGATCCGACGGCGGGCGACCCGCGCTGGGCGGTCGTGAAGCTCGCCGCCGACCGCGCCCTCGCTGCCCCGGTGGCGCTGGCCACCATCAAGGCCGACCCCGCCTTTGCCGACCTGGGACTGGTGCGCATTTCCCGGTTGTCGGTCATGCCGGTCAGCGCCACTCAGTGGCGCCGGATCCTCTCGCTCGGCGAGCGCTGACGACCGATGACCAAGGCGCCGTTCCGGGTGGTGGCCCCCTTTGAGCCCGCCGGCGACCAGCCGCGCGCCATCGCCGAGCTGACCGCCGGACTGGAACGCGGTGAGCGCTACCAGACCCTGCTCGGGGTTACCGGATCGGGCAAGACGATGACGCTGGCCCATGTCCTGGCCAACATTGGCCGCCCCACCCTGGTGCTCTCCCACAACAAGACCCTGGCGGCGCAGCTCTACGGCGAGTTGAAACAATTCCTGCCCGACAACGCGGTCGAGTATTTCGTCTCCTACTACGACTACTACCAGCCCGAAGCGTACGTGCCGTCCACCGATGTGTACATCGAGAAGGACGCCTCGATCAACGAGGACATCGAAGCGCTCCGCCTCCGGGCCACCGCCAGCCTGATGGAGCGCGAGGATGTCGTGATCGTGGCCACCGTCAGCGCCATCTACGGCCTCGGTGACCCGGAGACGTATCGCAGCCTGATGCTGACCATGGCGGTGGGACAGGAGCGCGGCCGTGATGCGATTCTTCAGGACCTGGTCGGCATCCAATATCACCGCAACGACATTGCCTTCGAGCCCGGCACCTTCCGGGTCCGTGGCGATACCGTCGAGATCTATCCCGCGTACGACGAGCAGGCGGTCCGAGTGGAGCTCTGGGGTGACCGGATCGAGCGCATTTCCAAGATCCGTCCGCTGACTGGCGAAACGATTCAGTCGGTGCCGCGCTGCGCCATCTGGCCGGCCAAGCATTTCGTTACCGAGCGGCCCGCGATCGAGCGGGCGGTGCGTGAAATCCGGGCCGAGCTGGCCGGGCGCCTGCAGGAGCTGCGGGTGGCGGGCAAGCTGCTCGAGGCCCAGCGGCTCGAGTCCAGGACCACCTTTGACATCGAGATGATGCTGGAGGTCGGTACCTGTCCCGGCATCGAGAACTATTCCCGGCCGATTGCCGGGCGCCCGCCGGGGTCCCGTCCATCCTGCCTGCTGGACTACTTCCCCGAGGAGTTCCTCGTCGTGGTCGACGAGTCCCACGTCTCGCTGCCCCAGATCGGCGGCATGTTCAACGGCGACCGGGCCCGCAAGACGACCCTGGTCGACTACGGATTCCGGCTCCCCTCGGCACTGGACAATCGGCCGCTGCATTTCGACGAGTTCATGGAGCTGGCGCCGGTCATGGTCAATGTCTCCGCGACGCCCGGCGACCTGGAGCTGCGGCTCTCCGGCGGCGTGGTGGTGGAGCAGATCATCCGGCCCACCTTCCTGGTCGATCCCCAGGTCACCATCAGGCCGGTCCGCGGGCAGGTGGACGACCTGCTCGGGGAGATCCGGGATCGCGCCGCCAAGCGGGAGCGGGTGCTGGTGACAACCCTGACCAAACGGATGTCGGAGGACTTGACCGACTACCTCCAACAGGCAGGAGTCCGGGTGCGTTACCTCCACTCCGACATCGACGCGATCGAGCGGGTCGAGATCCTGCGTGGCCTGCGGTTGGGAGATTTCGACGTCCTGGTCGGGATCAACCTCCTGCGCGAGGGACTGGACCTGCCGGAGGTATCCCTGGTGGCCATTCTCGATGCCGACCAGGAGGGATTCCTCCGCTCCGATCGGGCCCTGATCCAGACCTGCGGGCGGGCCGCACGGCACCTGAACGGGCATGCCATCCTCTATGCCGACCGGATCACCGGCTCGATGCAGCGGGCAATGGACGAAATGGACCGGCGTCGCACCACCCAGCTCGCCTACAATGTGGAGCATGGCACCGTCCCGAAGTCGATCATCAAGTCGATGTCGGAGGTGCGGCTGTCGACCCACGTCGCCGATGCCCGGACCGAGAAGCCCGCGGCCGCCGCCCCGCGGCCACCCGATTTGCACGACCCCGCCCAGCGGGCGGCGATGGTGGTGGCACTCGAGAAGCAGATGAAGCTCGCCGCCGCCAATCTGGAGTTCGAGATGGCCGCCCTGCTGCGTGACCAGATCGCCGACCTGAAGTCAGTCGATGCGCCGAACGTCCGCCGTGCAGCGCCCCCCCAGCGGGGGCGCCGCCGGTGACCACCGGACTGTGGAACGAGGAGGAGCTGGAGCAGGCGGCGGTGGACCTGGCCGCCGATCTGGCGCCGGGGGCGGTCGTCTGGCTCAGCGGCGCTCTCGGGGCGGGGAAGACCACCTTTGCCCGCGCCCTCCTTCGAGGACTTGGGGTGGAGGGGGAGGTCGGAAGCCCCACATACAGTCTCGTCCACCGGCACGAGGGACGCGACGGAGCGGTGTACCATGTTGACTGCTACCGGCTGGCGAGCGAGGACGAAGCCCGGGACCTCGCCTGGGATACCATCGCCCAGGGCCGGGCGGTGGTGATCGAATGGCCGGAGCGGGCCGGGGTCTGGACGCCGCCCGCCTCCCGTCACGTTCGCCTTGCGCACACTGCCGATCCTGACCGGCGGGCGGTGGAGGTCCGGTGATCGTACTCGCCGTGGACCTGGCCACCGACCGGATGTCGGTGGCGGCAGTGGCGCCGGGCGGTCGCGAGGTGGAGCGGCACCTGGTCGGGGCTCGATCGCACGCGCGCTTGTTGGTCCCCCTGATTCAGGAGGTGCTGGCAGAAACCGGCGGGTCCGTGGCACAGGTCGGTCGCATCATCGTGGCCGATGGTCCCGGCAGCTTTACCGGACTGCGGGTAGCGGCGGTGCTGGCCAAGGGCCTGGCCCGCGCCGGCACGGTCACGGTGGCCACCGCCCCCTCGCTGCTTGGTCGCGCCGCGCGGGTCATGCCCACAGCGGGCGGGCTGGTGCTCTGCGCTACCTCGGCGCTCCGTGGCGAGGTCTACGCCGGATGGTACCGGCTGGAGCCAGACAGACCGGTGGAGACCGTCCGCGAGGCAGTCGCCACCGACTGGGAGTCGGCCAGCAAGGGGCCGCGTCCTGACCTGGTGGCGGGCGATGGGCCGGATGGATTTCTGGAGGCGCTGGGACGGTTTTGGGGGGTACCGGTGATGGTGCGCGAGGGTGCCCACGCCGATGCCCGGACGCTGCTGGCCCTCGATCGCCGGACAGGGGGAACCACGACAATAGGGGATCCTCCCTCCTGGGAACCAACCTATGGCAGGCCCGCCGAGGCGCAGGCCAAGTGGGAGCGCGAACATGGCAGGCCGCTGCCAGATTCGCACCGCACACCCGGCTGACGCCCCGCTGCTCGGCCTGATCGAGCGGGCCTGCTTTGCGGACCCGTGGACCGATCGGAGCCTCGTGGAGGCGATCGGGTCTGGCCAGGGGATCTCGCTCCTGGCCACGAACCAGGATGGGGTGGTGGGATACCTCCTGGCCCGGCACGCAGGCGGATCGGGAGAAATCTTGAATCTTGCGGTAGCCCCCGAAGGACGTCGGCGGGGAGTTGGCCGCGACCTGCTGGAGGAGGCCCTGCGACAGCTCTCGGAGCTCGAGGCTGCCCAGGTGTTCCTGGAGGTCCGCGGGTCAAACGCTGCGGCGCTGGCCCTCTATCAGGGGCGGGGCTTCCGGATCGTCGGGAGCCGACGGGGTTATTATCGTTTGCCGGAGGAGGATGCCCTTGTTCTGAGGCTGGATTGTGCCCCTTCGGCGTAAATTCGGTACAAATCGCGCAAATATGGTTGACAAAAGAACTTAGCGATTCGATATTTTGCTTGGGTCCACAGCTATTCGACCCTTTTTCCATTCCGGAGGTCATCATGAGCCGCAGCTTGAACAAGGTCATCCTCATTGGCAACTTGGGAGCCGATCCCGAGGTCCGCAGCACCTCGAACGGGGGCCGCGTCGCCACCCTCTCGGTGGCCACCAGCCGCCGCTGGAAGGGCAAGAGCGGGGAGCAGGAGGAGAAGACCGAATGGCACCGGGTGATCCTCTGGAACAACAAGGGCTCGAATCTTGCCGATATCGCCGAACGGTATTGCAAGAAGGGCGACAAGGTCTATGTCGAGGGCAGCGTGGAATACCGCACTTGGCAGGACAAGGAAGGACAGACCCGCTACACCACCGAAATCAATGCCCGCGAGCTGATCATGCTGGGGGGCAAGGGTGGCGAAGGTGGAGATTCCTACTCTCCGTCCAAGGTCGGGGCGACCGCGTCGTCGGCCCGCCCGAACGAATCGTTCGACGACTTCCCGGAGGCGCTGGATGCCGAGGATGACGATCTTCCGTTCTGACGTTCGCGGACTGATGCTGCTTGCCCTGGCCGCCGGAGTTGCTCCGGCGGCCGTGGCGCAGGTTGCCGCCCGCCCATCCCACCACACTGTCCAGACCGGCGACACCCTCTGGGATTTGTCCGCCCGGTACCTCGGCGATCCGTTCCTCTGGCCCCAGATCTACCGGCTCAACACTGGGATTGTCGCCGACCCGCATTGGATTTACCCCGGTCAGGTGCTCCAGCTTGCGGCGGGGGAAGACACTCGTGCGGTCCCCTCCGACACTCCTCAGCCCTCGTTGAGGAACGACGAGCGGTTCCAGGCTCCGCCGGCCATGCCCGGCGCTGACGCCGGCTCGCTCTTTGCCCGCCGGCCGCGGATGCAGGTCGGCGCCATGCTGCTCACCTTCACGGACGAATCGTACCGGGCGCTCAGCCGGGGCGATTTCTACTCCAGCGGGTTCATGACCGAGGGCCACGACCTCCCGTACGGCACCTTCGTCGGCAATGCGGAGCCGTCTCAGATCGCGAGCATGGGCGAGCGCAGCTTCACCCTGTTGAACGATCCCGTTCTGGTGCGCCCCCCCGAGGGCGCCACGTACCGGCTGGGGGATACCCTGCTGGTCCTGACTTTGGCCGAGGGCTACTCGGGCTCCCCGCAGTGGGGCGACATGGTCGTGCCAACCGGACTGCTCGAGATCACCGGTCAGGGGGACGGGCAGATGCTGGCCAAGGTGCTGGCAATCTATGGGGAGCTCCGCAACGGGCAGCACCTGCTCCCGGCCGAACGCTTCGTCTCCAGCGGCACCGTCCGCGCCAAGCCGGTCAGCAACGGGCTCTCGGCCCAGGTCATCAAGGCCCGTGAGAACAACCCGATCCGGCATCCCCAGGATGTCCTGTTCATCGACGCGGGGCGCAGCAGCGGGGTGGCTGCCGGCGACCTCTTCGAGGTCCTCCGCGAATCTGATGAACCCGGGATGGCAATGGAACGGATCGCCACACTCCAGGTCGTCCATGTGCGGGAAACGACCGCCACCGTCCGGGTCACCTCCCTGATCAGCCCGGATTTCCCGCACCGGGCCACCGTCAGAAAAATCGGCAGTCTCGGCAACTGATCGGGCACTAACGCCAATCGCGGCCCCTGTCCTGCCCAATTTCGGGTAAGACAGGGGCCGTTCGATTATTCTTCACCCTGGCCTGGCCGTGTGGCAATTCTGTTTGGCGGCGCGTCTCCAGTCAGATAGCCGTCCGCCGTCCGTCGTCCGCCTCACGACCAGAGGGCACCTGCGAACGGGCAGGGCTCACCTGCCGGTTGCCAGCTTCCATCCACTGGGGAAATGAATGCTCCAAGGTGCCGACCCCGCTCTCGCCACGCCGCTGGACCTGATCCGCCACGCGGGTCCCGAAACGAAGGTCGTCCTGGCGATCATGGCGATCCTCTCCCTGGTTTCCTGGTATCTCATCATTTCCAAGTCGTGGCAGCAACGAAAGGTTCGCAGCCAGAAGAAACGCTTCTTCTGGGAGCTGGAGCGGAGCGACGGGCTGGCCGAGGCCTACCATGCCGCCATGAAGCTGCCGCCCTCGCCGTATACCCGGGTGCTCCGCGAGGGCGTGGCGTTCTACACCAACCTTCGACCGGGTGGCCTCAAGCCCGCCGACGGCGAGCACCTCCCGATCAGCCATACCCAGCTTGAGGCGCTCCGGGCCATTCTCGGCAAGGAGATCGCCGAGGAGCGGGAACGGGCGGCGCACCACATCCCCTGGCTGGCCACGATCGGCTCCGTCAGTCCGTTCCTCGGCTTGCTCGGCACCGTGCTGGGGATCATGAATTCCTTTCTCGGCATCGCCTCCTCCGGGGCAGGGAACATCACCGCGGTTGCCCCGGGTGTGGCCGAGGCGCTGGTGGCCACCGCGACAGGCCTCGCGGTGGCCATTCCGGCGGTCTTTGCCTACAACCACTTCGCCAACGGCATCGCCATCCTCGAGGGCGAACTCGAAGGCCTGGGCGATGAGCTGATTGGCTGGATGGCGCGCGAGGGGATGCTCTAGCATGGGGATGAGCAGCGCCCACCTGGGCCGCTCCCGGCGAGGCCGGATGCCGGTGACCGCCGAGATCAACGTCATTGCCCTCATGGACGTGACACTGGTGCTGCTGGTCATCTTCATGATCACCGCGCCGATCATGCAGGGAGGCATCGAGGTCCAGTTGCCCCGGGCGGAAGCCCGGCCAATTACCCAGAACGACGGGGTAATTGTATCAGTCGACCAGCAGGGACAGATCTTTATCGATCGGACGGCGGTGAGCTACGAGGAGTTCCGCGCCACGTTCCGTGCGCTCGTACAATCCCGGAACGCCGATGCCGTCACGCTGCGAGCCGACAGCCGGGTGCCCTATGGTCAGGTCGCCAGGGTCCTCGGCGTCATCCGGGAAACAGGGGTGGCCAATGTTGGCTTGGTCACCGAGCAGGAAGATATTCGGTGAGTTACGCCCTCCGGCGCGAGGACCGCACCGGCAACCGACTGGGGATGGCCGGTACGGCCCTGATCCACGTCGCGCTGGTGGCCGGCATGATCGTCATAGCCAAGGCCCCGGCACCGCCAGTGGGAACGGTCTACCAGGTCAAGCTGGTGGCCGCCCCAGCCCCGAGCACGGCGCGGCGAGTGGCGACGGAGACGGTCGCACCCCCACCCCAGCGAACTGCCCCCACCCAGACCAGGACGGCCCGCTCCGTGCCAGTCACTCCAACCGCTCCGCCCCGGGCAGCACCGGTTACCACCGAGGCCGCGCCGCGAGTGGCCAACCCGGTGGAGCCACTTCCTGGCGAGACCCCCTCCACGGGCACGAACATCGCCAATATCGACTTGCAGGGTGTGCCGTTTCCGTTCGAGGGTTACCTCTCCAACCTGGTGGAGCAGGTCCTCCGTCGGTGGGCCCGACCAGCTTTTGCGACCCCGCTCCGTGCCGAGATCGCCTTCACGATCCTCCGGGATGGCACCGTCAAGGACATCAAGTTCGCCCAGTCCTCCCGCAATCCATCGTTTGACCTGGAGGCAATGGGCGCCATTGAGAGTGCTGCCCGGGCCCGTGCCTTCGGCCCTCTTCCCGCTGGTTTCGAAGGTGATGCCTTGCCAATGATCTTCTACTTTGCTCCCACGACCGGTCGATGAGTCGCTGGTTCTTGCTGCTCCTGGTTTCCCTCGGGGCAGTGCCTGCCGCGGCTCAGGACCCGGTCCGGGTTGGGATTGATTACCGTCCTGGCATCCGCCCCCGGATCGTGATCCTCCCCGCCGCCGCGGGACTCGATTCGGCCCGGGCGATCCTGGCTCGTGACCTCGACTACGCCGATCGGTTCGAGGTGGTCGTCCTTCCGCCAGGCGATCCAGCTTCGACGCCGCTGATTGCGGGCCAAGCTGCGGCGGCCGTCAACTACGAGCTCTACCGTACGCTCAGCGCGTCCTGGGCCATCCAGCTCGAGCGGGCCTCGGCCGGGATGGCGATGACCGTCCGTCTCCATGACCTGACGGCGGACGTGGTCCGGCGCGACACGACCCTGGCGATCGACATCTCCGGGGCGGGGGAAGGCCGGATGGACCTGCATCGCCTTTCCGATGATTTGGCGGGGTGGATTTCCGGCCAGCGCGGTATCGCGGCCACACGACTGCTGTACGTCGAGCGTGGGACCCAACGGATTCACCGAGTGGACAGCGATGGGCATGGGGTTGTGCCGATGAGCCCCGGTGGTGCTACCGCGCTCTCGCCGACCTGGTCTCCGGACGCGACGAAGTTTGCCTATGGCGTTCTTGGAGACGATGGCCAATCCCCGATCGTGATTCAGGACGTCGTTGGCGGCGCACGGCGGACGGTGCCCACCACCGGTGGCGGGGGCAATCACATCACCCCCGCGTTTTCGCCTGACGGCGCCAGCCTGGCCTTTACCCGCCTGACCGAGCAGGGCTCGGCCATCTTCCGGGCCGACGTGGCTCGGATGTGTTGCGTGGAGCGGTTGACCGCAACACGTTACCCGGCTAATCTCTCGCCAACATGGAGCCCGGACGGGCGCCGGATCGCGTTCGTGAGCGATCGCTCGGGAGTACCACAGATCTATGTCATGTCCGCCGACGGCACCGACCAGGAGCTGATGGTGCCCTTTGATTTCGGGGCTACCGGTGCATCCTACGCACCGGATTGGAGTCCCGACGGGACCAGGCTGGTCTTTCACCGCGACGTCTCGGGAGCACCCCAGCTCTTCGTGTACGTGGTCGGCAGCCGACAGGTCAAGCAACTGACCTCCCAGGGCCGCAACGAAGATCCCGCCTGGGCCCCGGATAGCCGGCATATTGTGTACATTTCAGATCGGACCGGGCGTCGCCAGCTGCACGTCATCGACCTGGAGACCGCCCGGGTGCGTCAGGTATCGACGCCCGGCATTGCCCGACTTCCTGCGTGGTCCCCCTCCTTGGGCGGATCGCGTTAAACTCCACCACGTCCGACCGATCGGAGCATGTCCCATGCGCTTTCGCCAGTACGCACTGCCCCTGGTGGCCGTCCTGTTTACCGCCTCCGCGTGCAAGAAGAACGAGCCGGTGGTAACCGCGGCCCCCGTTCCGCCGCCGGCGCCAGCCGCCGTGACGCCGCAGCCTGCCCCGCCGGCACCGCCGGTCGTGGACCCGAACATCGCCATCGAGCGGGCCCGGACCGAGATGATCAACACCCTGGCGCAGGAAATCTTCTTCGAGTATGACCAGTTTGACATCCGCAGCCAGGACCTGGCGGTGCTCGATGCCAAGGCGGCGCTGATGTCCCGCCACAGCCAGGTCCGGATTCGCATTGCCGGCCATGCCGACGAGCGCGGCTCCGATGAGTACAACCTGGTGCTCGGCAATCGGCGCGCCCTGGCCGCCAAGGCGTACCTGGAGCGCAAGGGCATCGATGCTTCCCGGATCGACGTGATCTCGTACGGCGAGGAGCGCCCGGCGGACCCGTCGGCGACTGAGTCGGCGTGGGCCCGCAATCGCCGCGGCGCCTTCGAGGTGACCGCCGGCCGCGACCAACTCGGTACGATCCGATGATCGTGGCGCGTCGAGTCCTGCCGATCGGACTTCTCCTGCTTGCCGGCTGCGCCACCAATGGCGGCCTGCGACGGGTCGAAACCCAGGTGGCGGTCCTCCGGGTGGAGACCGCTCGGCGGGACTCGGCGCGCGCCGCGGAGCTGGATCGCATCATTGCCTTGCAGGATCGGATGCTCGATTCCCTGCTGCACACCCAGCAGGCGATTCATGCCTTCCGCAGTGCCACCGTGGCCGACCTGGCCGAGATTGCCCGGCAGCTGGTCCAGATCCAGGAACTGACCGGCCAGAGCCAGCAGCGGCTGAGTGAGCTGCGCAGCGACCTGGAGGCCCGGATCCAGGCCAGCCTGCTGGGCGGGCCACCGGTGGCGGGGGGCGCGGTCAACGACACCTCCGCGGCGCCCCTGCTGCCGATGCCCTCGGCCAATCAGATGTACCAGGCCGCCATCATGCAGTTCCGACGGGGCAGCCTCGGTACCGCCCGGTTTGGCTTCCAGGATTTCCTCAGGGCGTGGCCCGCGGATGTCCAGGTGCCCGATGCCCTCTACCACATCGGCGAGACCTGGGCCACCGAGAACCCCGACTCGGCCATTGCGTACCATTCCCAGGTGGTGGATCGCTTCCGCACCTCTCCCCGGGCCCCGACCTCGCTGTACAAGATCGGGCAGGCGGCCGAGGCACGGAACGACCCCCGGGCAGCCCGGGCGGCGTATGAGCGCCTGATCCGGGAATACCCGCGGGCCGCGGATGTGCCACTCGCCCAGGACCGCCTGAACGCCCTCCGGCCCTAGGCCGCCCCACCCGATGCCCCGCGAGTCTGCGGAGATGCCGTTCCTCGACCACCTCGAGGAACTTCGCAACCGGATACTCCGTTCCCTGGCCGCGCTGGTGGTCGGGGTCGGGGTGGGCATCTGGGTGGTCCAGCGGTTTGCGATCATCGAGATGCTCAAGGGGCCGATCGCCCCGTTCCTGCCCAGCGGGCGCCTGGTCATCCTGAGTCCCACCGAGCCGATCATGATCGTCCTGAAACTGGGGGCGATCCTCGGCGCGGTCCTGGTCAGTCCATTCCTGCTGTTCCAGGTCTGGGGATTCCTGTCCCCGGCACTCTATGAGAAGGAAAAAAAGGCGATCGTTCCCGCCCTGACAGTGGGGTTGCTGTTGTTCCTGACCGGCGCCATGCTCGGATTCACGATCGTGGTGCCGCGGGCTCTGCCGGTGCTGTTCGGGGTGCAAGTCGGGGTGTTCGAGAACATGATCACCTACGACAAGTACTTCGGGTTCGTGATTCAGATCTGCCTGGCGCTCGGCATCAGTTTCGAGCTTCCTTTGGTCATGATCATCCTGGCCGTCCTTGGCGTGGTCACGCCAGCCATGATGTCCCGCTTTCGGCGCCACGCGATCGTCCTGGCGTTCGTGGCCGGCGCCATCCTGTCGCCCGGTGCCGATGTTTTTTCCATGCTCCTGATGACCGCGCCGCTGATTGTGCTCTACGAGGTGGGCCTGGCCGGCGCCAAGATCGTCCAGCGGGGCAAGCTGAAACGGGCCGCGGCCTCGGCGGCGCTCGTGGGGCTGCTCGCACTGGCCTCCGGGGGGACTGGCCGGCTGGAGGCCCAACGTCCGCCTCCCCCGCCACCGGTCCGGGTCCGGATCCTGGCCGATTCGCTCCGGGCCGATTCCGCGGCAGCCGATTCGGTGCGCCAGCGGGCGTTGCGCACCCGCGACTCGGTCGCCGCCGCCCGGCTCGGGCTCCCCCGGTCGCCCAGCCGGCAGTTCGCCCCCGCCGACTCGATCATCCGGGACCTGCTGGACCGGCTCGGGTTTTCAGTCACCCGGTTCCGGGCGGATACCGCGTTTATCCGTGCCGAGGCGGGAGAGATCGACCTGATGGGCCGGGCCATGGCGGAGCGCGGGGGTGCCACCGTCGAGGCCGATCGAATTCGATATCGCCAGGCGGGGTGCGAGCTGCTGGCACTTGGCAGCCCGCGGCTGTTCGGACAGGGGTCGCCGGTGATTGGCGACACGGTCCGCTTCGACACCTGCCGGGAACGCGGTGTGGTGCAGTCGGCGCTGACCACGGTGGAAGAGCAGGGAGCCAACTGGTTCGTGCGCGGCAACCTGGCCATCGATTCGGCGCAGACCAGGGTGTACGGGGCGAATGGGGAATTCACCAGCTGCGACCTGGCGGTGCCGCACTATCACTTCAGCGTCAAGCAGGTGAAGTGGGTCTCGAACTCGATGATGGTGGCGCGCCCGGCGGTGCTGTACATCCGCGATGTGCCGATCCTCTGGCTGCCGTTCCTGTTCCAGGACACCAAGCCGGGCCGGCGTTCGGGGATCCTGCCGCCCCAGTTCGGGCTCAACGATATCATCCGCCCGTCGGGACGATACAACCGGCAGGTTACCGGGGCCGGCTACTACTGGGTGCCCAATGAATTCCTGGACCTCTCGGCCCGGGTCAACTGGTACGCCAACCGGTACTTCGAGTGGGTGGTTCACACCAACTATCGGTGGCTCGACCGCTTTGTCCAGGGTGACCTCGAATACAGCAGCCGGCGGGAGCCAGAGGGCGCTCGCGGGTACCGGATTGGCTGGAACCACAGCCAGAATTTCAGCTTGAGCACCAGCCTGAACGCGCGGGTGGACTACGCATCGAACACCTCGATCATCAATCGCAATGCCATCGATCCGCTGCTCACCACCCAGCAGGTCAGCAGTTCCCTCAACTTGCAGCGCCGCTTTGCCTGGGGCTCCGCCGCTCTCGGTGGCACTCGTCGCCAGTCGCTGACCGACGGGGTCGGCCAGCAGACCCTCCCCTCGTTCAGCATCTCGCCCAAGCCCTTCGACATCGGCCAGCATGTCACCTGGTCTCCCGGGCTGACCGCGTCGAACGTGACGGAGTTCGGGACCTCCCGCACCCCGACGATCGTGGTCCGGCCCAATGGCACGGTGGACACCCTGGCCGTTGAACTCAACGCGCGCTCCACCAACCTGAACCTGGACACCCCGTTCCGGTTCGGCACCTTCAACTGGCGCAACGCTCTCCGGGTCACCGATCGCGAGAACGGCCAGCGAGTGGTGAGCACCTACCGGGTGCCCGATGAGTCGACTCCTGATCCCACCGACTCCGTGACGGTAAGCCGGGTGGCCAATGGCGGCTTCACCACCGACCTGCGCTGGGAAACCGGGATCAACCTCCCGATCCTGTTCCAGGGCTCCTGGAAGCTGCAGCCGAGCCTGAATGTGGTGGATGTGCTGCCGAGCTACGGGTTCGGGGTGCGCAATGAACGTACCGGGGGCGAGTGGGTGTTCCAGGGCAAGCGGGCCGAGCTCAGCCTCAGTGCCAACCCGACTTTTTTCGGCTTCTACCGCGGGTTGGGGCCACTCAGCCGGATTCGGCACAGTATCTCGCCCGCGCTGCGTTTCGCCTACTCCCCGAGGGCGGCGGTATCGGAGCGGTTTGCCGATGCGGTCCGGCTTCCCGGAGGGGAACTGCAGCGGGAAAGCCCCATCTCACGTCGCGCGGGTATTTCGCTGAGCCAGAACTTCGAGGGCAAGTCAAAGCGGGCAGAGGGAGACACCCTGACCGATGAGCGCAACCTCCCCAAGGTCCGGCTGTTGAGCATTACCACCAGCGGGGTGGAGTACGATTTTGAACAGGCCAAGGACGAAGGCCGAACGGGCTGGGTCACCCCGACGGTAACGAACGGGCTCCAGAGCGACCTGGTCCCGAATCTCCAGCTCTCGCTCACCCACGACCTGTGGGATGGTCCGGTGGGGTTCAAGGACACCAAGTTTGCGCCCTTCCTGACGAGTGTGAGCGCCAGCTTCAACCTCTCCGGAGGGACCCTGCGTGGGCTGGCGTCGTTGTTCGGATTGGCCGGCAAGGCGCCATCGAGCGGACCGACGCGGCCAACCCAGCCCGCCTTCCAGCCGGGCTTCGGGCCCCAGGAGACCGGGGGGCGCGGCCCAGGGATGCAGCAGTTCGGAGGTGGGGCCAGCGGTTCGTTCCAGAGCACGGTGAACATCAGCATCAACCGGGCCCGCCCCTCCCTGGATCCCGACGTCCCCTCCCTCCCCACGCAAAGCAGCATCACGCTCCGGACGCGGCTCTCGCCGACCAAGTACTGGGGACTGAGCTGGGACACCGCCTATAACGCCACCGATAAGAAGTTCGAGTACCACCGCTTGAGCCTCGAGCGCGACCTGCACGAGTGGCGGGCGGCGTTCAATTTTTATCGCAACCCCAACGGAAATTTCTCACTTTTCTTTTCAGTATTCCTGACCGATTTGCCAGACCTCAAGGCGGACTACAACCAGACAACTATCGCCAGATAGTGTCCGCAAAAGGGGACACTCGTGTCCGGGGCAAAATTGCAAGTGATTTAAATACAACGTGTTACAGATCTCCACCTAGGTGGCACGACCCCTGCTTTTGGTCCAGACAACCCTTGCCTGGACTTCGCAATGCGCCCCCGTTTGCTGCTGCTCACCTCGCTCACGCTCGCCACCGCCGGCTGCCTCGAGGCAGGGATCTTCGACCCCGGACTGGGGCCGGACTCCCCCCGCAACCTGACCTACTATCTGGACCCGGTGGGGACCGGCACTGCCCACAACGGCATCCTGCTGCGGTGGGACTACGACACCGATCCCTCGATCGATCTCTGGTACATTTATGCCCGGGTCGGCACCGGGAATTTCCAGGTGATCGGCTCGACCATTTCTCCGAGCTTCCACGAGTCAGCAGTGCCGGCAGCGGAGTATTTCGTCTCGGCGGTGGACATCGACGGCAACGAGAGTCCCCGCAGCAACATTGTCGTGGTGGACAGCCGTCTGACCCTGGCGCATCCGACCACCCTCCGCACCGTCTCCCTCGATGGTGGCATTGCCCTCTACTGGTCGGACAACGCCTATCAGCAGGATCCCGACGGATTCCGGAATTACCGGGTGTACAGCACCGGCTATGATCTCGATGCCGACCGGTGCCTCAACGGTTGGCGCCTGGAAGGAACCACCGTGGCGCCGGAGTTCCATGCCGGGGCCCTGCCGAACGGATCGCCGCGCTGCTTCGGTGTCTCGGCGGTGTCGATCGAAGGCTGGGAGAGCCTCTGGTCGCCGGTGGGCCAGGACACCCCCCGCCCGGAGTCGCGCAACGTGGTCCTGACCGCCCGCCAGTTTGCCAGCGGGAGCGCCGGATTCCGGTTCTGGCGCGACCAGAACAACGACGGCCTCGCTCAACGCAGCGAGCTCGGTCTGGTGGGTTCGGGCAACGCCAGCGACATCGACTTCAGCGTCGAGCGTGACCAGTCGGGAAGCCTGATCCTGACCCCGATCCGGAATGGCGTTCGGCTGCGGGCGTGGACCAACGGTCCGGTCGCCGACCTGACCGAGGTCGACTATGCGCCGCTGTCCGGGTTTGGCAGGATGCCGCTGCCGGCCCTGCCCGGCTGGGGCTATGTCTGGGAGACGCCGGGGGTGCCGTTGGTCCGGTTTGGGGCGGTTCGGGTAACCCATGTTGGCCATGACTTCCTGATCCTCGACTGGGCGTTCCAGACTGATCCCGGCAACCCGGAACTCGGGCCGCCGGGCCAGTAGCACCACGGCCCCGGTGCGCTGGGGCGCCCGGGGGCGGTATCTTGGCCAGATGTCCGAAACCATTCTGCTGACCGGTGAGCACCTCACCATCGAAGATGTGGTCCGAGTCGCCCGCCAGCCTGGCACCCGGGTCGAAGCCTCCCCCGGCGCCGTGGCGATGCTCGCCCGGTCGCGCGCGCATGTGGAGCGCGCCGTGGCCGATGGGGCCACGATGTACGGCATCAACACCGGGTTCGGCAAGCTGGCAAACGTCCGGATTGCCCCGGACGCGTTGGACCGCCTGCAGGTGAACCTGCTGCGCAGCCATGCGGCCGGAGTGGGGGATCCGCTGCCCCGCGAAATCGTCCGGGCCATGATGCTGCTGCGTGCCAATGTCCTGTTGCGCTCCACCAGCGGTGTCAGGCCGGGGCTGGTACAGGCGCTGCTGGCGCTGCTGAACGCCAACATCGTCCCCTGGATTCCCGAACAGGGAAGTGTCGGCGCCAGCGGAGATCTTGCCCCCCTGAGCCATCTGGCGCTGGTGGTGATGGGCGAGGGTGAGATCCTGGATCCGGATGGGTGCTCTGCCCGTCCGACCGCGCTGGTGCTGGCGACCGGAGAACTGTCTCCTTGGCAATTCGGCCCCAAAGAGGGGCTCGCGTTCATCAACGGGACCCAGGCCCAGACCGCCATCCTGACGCTCCTGGTGCATGATGGCGAGACCCTCTGGCGGTCGGCGCTGGGGGCGGCAGCAATGAGCCTCGAGGCGCTCCAGGGCACCCCGGTACCATTGGATCCGAGGATTCACGAGGCACGCCCTCATGTGGGCCAGGGACGGGCGGCGGCCCTGATGCGCCGCCTGCTGCGCGACAGTGCCATCCGGGAGTCCCACCGCGACAACGACCCCAGGGTCCAGGATGCGTATAGCCTCAGGTGCACCCCGCAGGTGCTGGGGGCGGTGGCCGACGCGATCGCCTTTGCGAGGCAAGTGGCGGAGGTTGAGCTGAACGCCTCCACCGACAACCCGCTGGTGTTTCTCGATCGCGACGGTGGGGAAGTCCTCTCGGGGGGAAACTTCCACGGCCAACCGGTGGCCCAGGCGTTGGATCTCCTGGCGATCACTCTGACCACGCTCCAGGCCCTTTCCGAGCGGCGAATCGAACGCTTGGTGAATCCCGACTTGTCGGATGGGTTGCCCGCCTTCCTGACCGGCAATCCCGGGCTTTCATCCGGCCACATGATGGTACAGATCACCGCCGCAGCTCTGGTGGCGGAGTCGAGGACGCTGGCCTACCCGGCCAGCATCGGGTCGATCCCGACCGATGCGAACCAGGAGGATTTCGTGCCCATGGGGATGGCGGCAGCGTGGAAGGCGCGGCGGATCCTGCGAAATGCCCAGCAGGTGGTGGCGGCGGAATTTCTCTCCGCCGCTCAGGGGCTTGAGTTCCTCCTGCCGCTGACCCCGGGCCGTGGCGTCGCGGATCTGGTCCACCGGGTCCGAAATGGGGTGGCACAGATCGCTCCGCTCGGCGAGGACCGGCCCCCGGCCCCTGATTTGCGACAACTCGCCAGAGCGGTCGCGGAAGGGGACCTCGATCCCGGCGAGTAGGCCGCGCCGGATCGAGTCCGGAATGGCTTGCCCACGCCGGACCAGAATCCTATCTTCCACCCCTGCAACGTTTTCGGCCCATTCCTCCCACCTTCGAGCGGCATGAATCTGGACAAGCTCAAGGAAACCGCTCGACGGTTCGAGCAGAAGGAGGATTGGCGCCGCGCCATCGAGGTCTACCAGCGCGCCATTGCCGACCTCGAATCCCAGGGCGACCCGATCCCCGACCCCTCGGTGTACAACCGGGTCGGAGACCTCCAGATGAAGGTGTCCGATCACCAGGGCGCCGTCCGGTCCTACGAGCACGCCCTTGAGCTGTACGCCGATCAGGGCTTCTTCAACAATGCCATCGCGCTCGGCGGGAAGATCCTCCGGGTCGACAACACCCGGACCCCGGTCTACCTCCGGCTGGCCAGGCTGCATGCCCGGAAAAATGTGGTGCTTGAGGTGCGCCGTCACCTCGAGGACTACCTGGCGCGGATGCGGCGGGAGCACCAGCTCGCCAAGGCCGTGGACGAGCTGCGGAGCTTCGTGGACAAGGATTGCCGGGACGCCGAAATGCGCTCGGTGGTGACCGACCTCCTGGCCCAGGCCGCCCCGGCGGGTGATCCCGATGGGGCCCTGGACCGGCTGCTGGAGCAGCTCCGGGCGCGGGACGATGCCGATCCCGGCGGATCCTCCGCCGGGCCGGCCTCGATGCGCGGGCTGATCTTCCTCGATACCGATCCTTCGTGGGATCCCAACGAGGGTGGCGCGGGCATCGGGGCGGTCGAGGGACTGAACAGCATCGAGGGGACCCTCCCGGCTGCGCTGGACGGGTTGCCGTTGGTCGGCCTCGAGACCAGTGGGCCGATTTCAGCCGATGGGCTCATCATCGAGCATCTCGGGGGCGTCGAGCGCGACGAAGTGTCGTTCCGCGATGGTCCGATGCCGGTTGCCCCCGACGCACTGATCATGCTGGACACCACCTCGGATGACCCCGCCGCCGGGTTGGTGGGTGGCGCGGAGCCGTCGGTGGAGTCGATCCCGCTGATCAGCCTCGAGAGCGAGGGCATGGAGCTGACCAGCGAAGGCCCACTGCTGGACCTCGAATCCACCCCGGAACTCAGGGCGGTGACGATCGACCTCGATCCTGCCCCGACGGATCCCCTGTTGGCTGCGGCGGCTGCCGAAGCCGAGGCTGAGGCCCAGGCCGGGATGGGGTCTGCACCACCGGCTGGCCCCGATCCACGGCAGGCCGTGGCCCAGGCCGAGGCGGCGCTATCCCGGCATGAGGCCGGGGAGGTGTGGAGCGAAGCGCTGGCGGCCGCGGCGGAGTTGGTGCGGCTGGATCCGGAGTCGATTCCACGGTATCAGAAACAGGTGGAGCTGGCGTACCGGGCTGGCGATCGAGACGCCCTGACGGTGCGATACCTTGAACTCGGCGATGCGCTGCTCCGGGCCGGCATGCGGGCACCGGCAGTGGCGGTCTATCGCAGGGTGCTGGAGCATCATCCCGGACAAGGTCGGGCGCTGGGTGCCCTCGCCTCGCTCGGCGTGGCGGTGGATCCTCCAGGCCCGCCGACGGCGCAACCCCAACAGACCGACTATGTGGACCTTGGCGCCCTGATCCTCGATGACCTCCCCGCCCGGGACTCCCGGATGCGGGTGGACAGCGCCGAACCGAGCGAGCCTGACAACGAGGACCAGACCTTTCGCGAGATCCTGGAACAATTCAAGCGAGGCATCGAGGACAATCTCGACAGCGAGGATTTCCAGTCGCACTATGACCTGGGAATCGCCTTCAAGGAGATGGGTCTCCTCGACGAGGCGATCGCCCAATTCCAGCGCGCGCTGCGCTCTCCCGACGGTCGGCTCAAGGCCTCTGAGGCGCTGGGCAACGCGTTCTACGAGAAGGGACGGCACGCGATTGCGGAGGCGGTGCTGTCGCGGGCCGTGGCGGGACTCCCCGGGGCCGACGACGAGAAGATCGGCCTGATCTACTGGTTGGGCCGGGCCCTGGAGGCGCAAGGGAGGGAGGCGGACGCGCTGCCGTGGTATGAGCGTGCCCTGGCGGTGGACATCCGCTTCCTCGACATCTCCGAACGGATCTCCCGCCTCGGCGCAGGGCAAGGGGCGTGACCGTGCCCGCCGGTGCCACGACCCTGGCCGATCTGCAGGCCCCTGTCCAGGCCGAACTGGAACAGGTGCGCGACGAGTTGCGCCGCCTGATCGAGGCGGATTTCGGACTGATCGCCGAGGTGAACACCCACCTGCTCCAGATGCAGGGCAAGATGTTTCGCCCGGCACTGGTGCTCCTGGCCAACGCCGCCACCGGTCAGCGCAACGCCAAGGCGGTCTCCCTGGCGGCGGTGGTGGAGCTGATTCACCTGGCCACCCTGGTGCACGACGATTCCGTGGACCACTCCGTCCTCCGCCGCGGGATGCCCACCATCAACGCCTTGTTCAGCCATCAGGTGTCGGTGATCATGGGCGACTACCTCTACTCCCGCGCGGTGATCGAACTGGTGCGCCAGGAGGACCTGCTGGCGCTGCGGGTGCTCAGCCGCGTCACCAATGAGATGACGGTGGGCGAGATGCGCCAGTTGCTGGCCCACGACCCCCTCCGGTTCAGTGAGGAGGATTACGACCTCCTCATCCGGTCCAAGACTGCCTCCCTGATGAGCGGGGCCTGCGAGGTGGGGGCGCTTGCCGCGAGCACGACGGAGCGGGAGGCGATGGGGCGGTTCGGGTACCACCTGGGGATGGCATTCCAGATCGTGGACGACCTGCTGGACTTCACGGCGGATGCCGAGGATACCGGCAAGCCCTCGGGACTTGACCTGCGGGAGCACAAGGTGACGCTGCCCCTGATCCACGCCCTGCCGCGGATGAGTGCGGGGCAGCGGCGGACCGTCGAGACCCTCATGGCCAGTCCCGAGCCGAGCGATCTTGAGATTGAGGCGGTGATCGCCGCCGTCGGTCGCTGTGGGGGGCTGGATTACGCCCGGGGCCGGGCCCAGCAGTTCATGGACGCCGCCGAGTCCGATCTGGAGCAGCTTGAGCCTGGCCCTGCCCGCGAGACCCTGCGTTCGAGTCTCGGATATGTCCTCGATCGGAGGCGTTGATCATGCCTGCCGGACCACGCCGACCCCGCTTCTATGCCTTGGTCCTCCTGGCTGGCTTCCTGCTCGGGGGGTTCCTGAACGCCTTCCTGCGCCGGGTCCTCCCCGACAGCCCTACCAAGGATTTCTTCACCTATGCGGTCCAGCCGGGGTTCGGGCCTGTTCCGATCGATCTGCTGGTGGTACACTTCACCATCGGGCCGGTTGGCGTGGATCTCTCGCTGATGAGCCTGATTGGCGTCGTCCTGGCGTATCTGGTCGCCCGATCGCTGTTCTAGCCGGATCTGGAGGGCATGACAATGGGGAATCTAGGTTTCAGCGAAATCATGATCATTCTGCTGGTGGTCCTGGTGTTCTTCGGGGCCAAGCGGATGCCGGAAATTGGCGCCTCGTTCGGCAAGGGGATCCGCGAATTCAAGCGCAGCTTCTCCGGGATTGCCGATGAGGTGAACAGCATGCCGGAGGATCGCTCGGCCACGGCGGCGGGTCGCCAGATCGATGCCCCGGTAGAGACCAGCCCATCGGCCACCACCGGCGAGCCGAAGCGGCTGTCCCAGTAGCCGGCAGACCCCGGATGGCAAACGGGCGGCCCCCAAAAGGGCCGCCCGTTCTGTGGTGTGTCCTGCCCCAGCCAACCTAGAACGGGATCGGCCCGGTGGTGCTCGTCGCCGCGGCCTGTGCCTCGGCCTGCGCATCGGTCTGGTAGAGTTCGGCCCGGCGGTCGGTGATCTTCGCGCCCTGCCGCAAAGCCAGCATGAACTCGCGCACCCGTACCTGGCGAAGCGACTGAAGCTCGCGGGTGCGCAGGGTGGGCAGTTCGGCCGCAAACTGCGCGCTGTCGGCAGGCACCCGGGTCAGCGCCTGGACCACCCACACGCCCTGCTCGGTCGCAATGACGGCGCTCACCTCGCCCGGCGGGGTGCCGAATGCGGCGCCATTGAGTTCCGCCGTCTCCACCAATGGAGCCAACCGGGTAAACGCCTCGGGCTCGGTGTACTCGAGTCCGCGGCGGGCGGCCACCTGTGCCAGCGGGGTGCCGGCCTCCGCCTCGCGGCGGATCTCGGTGGCCAGGGCGGCGGCGGCGGTGGTTCGCTTGCCACCCCGTACTGCAGCCTCCACCTCGGTCCGGATCCGCTCGAGCGGCGGGACGCCAGCGGCGCCGGTGCTGTCGACCCGGAAAACGAAGTACGCAGACTCGGACTCGATGACCGGAGACGTTTCTCCCAGCTGGGCTTGAAACGCCCAGACACCGGCATCGGGCGCAACCTCGCCGCCCGCCAGGACCTGTTGACCCTCGATGACCCGGCCGGTCTGCCCGATCGTCAGGTCGAGGGCGCGGGCCACCGTGTCCAGGGCCACCCCGTCGAGTCGATCCGCCCCCAGTGTTTCCAGGCTGTCGGCCTGGGCATCGAGCTGATCGCGGTGATCGCCGGAAACCTCGATCGGAATCAGGATGTGGCGGCCGTTGAAGGTGTCGCCACCCTTGGAGGTCAGCTGGATGATGTGATAGCCGAAGCCTGAAAGTACCGGTTCGGAAATGTCGTTCAGGGGGAGCAGGTCGGCGGCAGCCTGGAACGCCGGGTCGAACTGGCCTCGGGTCCACTCGCCCAGTTCACCCCCCTGGGCGGCCGAGACCTGGTCCGACGACTCCCTGCTGGCCACTTCGGCGAATGGTGCACCATTCACCAGCTCCTCGCGAACCGCCACAGCCCGGGCCAGGGCGGCCAAGGAATCCGAGGCGATCGGCAGCCGGGGAAGGGAGACAAAACTCATCCAGACGCGCCGGGGCTGTTCGAATTTTTGACGGTTTTCCCGGTACCACGCATCCACCTCGCCAGCCGAGACGGTGATCTCGGATTCGGGCACGGAAGTCGCAGGGTCCAGCCTGAGGAGCCCTATTCTGGCCGTTTCGTGCTCGTCGCGATACCGCTCCCACAGGGCGGGGTCGGAGACGCTGACATCGGCCACCAAGGAGCGGAAAAGCTTGGACCGCAGGATTTCGTCCCGGTACCGGTTTTCGAGCAGCGGGATATACTGCTGCCCAACCGCCGAGCCGAGCCAACGCTGATACTTTACAGCGTCGAACTGTCCGTCGGAGAGCATATCCGGGTTCTGCATCATCTCGGGCAGGGGAATGTTTCGAATGGCGTCGGCGATCTCGGCGCTGCTGGTCCGGATACCGCGCCGCTGGTATTCGCGCTCGAGCAGGGCGGCGGTGACGAACTGCTCCCAGACCTGGTCCCGGACCCGGGCCACCCCCTCAATGCCGAGGGAATTGCCGGTGGAGCGCTGTTCGTTCTCGATGGCGGCCTGGACCGCCTCCTGGAAGGCGCGGACTTCGACCGACTGGCCTTCGATTCGGCCGACCGCGGTCTGGGTCAGGAGCCCGCCACCACCGGAGAGCCCGGAAAGGTCAAAGACCAGCCATCCGACGAAGGCGACCGTCAGGATGACGATGATTGGCTTGGCGGTATTGCGAAAGGCTTGCATCATGGTGGTCAAGTCGGCTTGAGGTGCCGGAGTCAGGGGAAGCCCTAAGTTTAGGCTGGATCAGGAGAAAGCTCAAGGCGGCCGGTGGATCCGGCGGTTGGGGGCTTTCCCCCGCCAGGGGCAGCATGGTCGGCTGGCGGTAATCTTCAGGGATGAGGCTCGTGATGGCACACAGCAGTGAAATCGAGAAGCTGGAACGCCGGTGGATGGACAATCCGACCGGATTGACCTTCGCCCCGCTGGCCGAGGCGTATCGGCGTGCGGGGGATCACCCTCGGGCCCTTGAGGTGCTGGAGCTCGGGCTGGTGCAGCATCCGGCCTACGTTCCGGCGCTTATCGTGCAAGCGCGTTGCCACCTCGATGCTCGACTGAGTGGCGAGGCCGAAGCCTCGTTCCACGCCGTCCTCACCTCCGATCCGCACAACCTGATTGCCCTCAAAGGGCTTGCCGATATCTGTGAGATGACGGAGCGCCTCCCGTCCGCCCAGGGATTCCTGGACCGGCTGCTCGAGGCCGAGCCCACCCACGAGGAGGCCAGCCTTCAGCGCGAGCGGATCGCCAACCTTCTGGGCCGGCGCGATGCCATGATGATCCCCCCTGCTGGGACAGCTGATCCGGTGACCACGATGGCCCAAGCGGACCCATCTGGCATTCTGGAGGTCGAGCTCGACCCGGAACCAGCCGCAGAGCTCGAGAGCGTCGCCGAATCCCCGATCGAGCGTTCGGGAGAATTCAGCCTGACCGCGATGGAGAGTCCGTCCGCCGAGTCCGTGGAAGCTGCCGTGGATGTCTCGTCGGACGCCGAGATCACGATCGAGCGGATGGGGAATCCCTTGGAGGGTTTCGATGCCAGTACCTGGGACCTGCCGTTTGCCGAGGTCGAGGTCCCGACCCAGCCCTTCGATGAGAACCTGGTACTGGCGCCGATGCCAGAACCAGTAGCGGAGTACCAGGGGCAGGACGGGGACGCCATTCCGGAAATCATCGAGGTCGTGGTCGCAGCGTCCCTGGTGGCCAAGCCGGAAACGATGGCTGAGCACAATGCCGCGGAGCAATCGGTCGGCGCCTCAGAGGCCGATGGTGAGATGACCGTCAGCTCGATCGATGTGCCGCAGGCCGACCCTGAGGCACCTGTGGAATGGGCGCCAGTCGCCGGCGCCACCGCTGCCGAGGCGGAACCAGACGTTGAGCCGGTGGTGCCGCCGGAGGAATTCGGCGCGTTGGCCCAACTCGCTGCCGACGCGACCGATTCTGATCGGCCGGGAGAAGCATCCCTTGCCAGTGAGCCGGCGCCAGCCGAGGTCGAAGCCTCGATCGCGGTTGTGACGGAGGTGGCACCCGCCATCGACCTCCGGCTGGGCGGAGAGGAGTTCGTCGAGGTCGAGGCGGGGTGGATGTCCTCGACCGATTGGTCCGACCACCAGCCGGCGCCGGACCTGGAGCCGGTAGACGAAGCGCCGGTGAGTTCGCCGACGTTTGAGGTTGCGCCGCCGGCGCCAGTTGAAGCCCCGGTGGCCCAAGGGGAGACTGTGGCGGCTGGTGAGCCCGCGGAGGTTGTTGCCGAGGCCGCAGAGCATGCTGCGGGGTCTGGTCCTGGTGCCGAGGAGTCGATGACGGCGGTCGCGGTGGCCGACGAACCTGAGCTCGTGGAGGCCATTGAGGCGCCTGAGGCGGAGACTGAGGATGCCGTGACTGTGGTCGAGGGAGCCTTTGAGGAGTCCCCGGCCGAGGCCAGCGAGCCGGCCCCGGAGGTCGAACCTGAACTCCTGATCACCGAGACGATGGCGGCAGTGTTCCTCCGTCAGGGACACCGCCCCCTGGCATTGGCGGTGTATGCCCAGCTCCTGGAACGCGAACCCGGCAACCAGCGGTTGCTGGATGCCGTCGCTCGTTTGCGGGGAGAACTGCTGGATCAGCTTAACCCCGACGTCCCGAGCCAAAGCGCGGCGCGGGGCGAGCCTGAGGAGCCGATCGGGTCGTTCCTCGCCCGGGTGCTGGGTCCGGAGGCCAGGGACGACGAAGTACCACCGGCGCCCACCCCGGAACCCGAGCCATCGTTTGCGGGACCACTCGGCGGTCGCCCGACGCGACCGGCAGAGGATCCGTCGTTCAGCCTCAGTACCGTCTTTGGCGATGACCCGCGACGGCAGCCTGCCACCCGCAGCGGAGTGGCGGCGGGTTTGGACGATGCCGAGCCCTCGTTCGATGAGTTCTTCGGCGAGACGGCTGTCCCGGCCGGCGTGGGTGGGGACGAGGCGGAGCTGGAGCAGTTCAACGCCTGGTTGCGCAGTCTCCAGCGCTGAATGAGGGTCTCTGTCCTCAACGGGCCAAACCTCAACCTGCTGGGCCAACGTGAGCCCTCGGTGTACGGCACCACCACTTTCAGCGAGCTGGAGGCAATGGTTCGGGCCGAGGCCGATACGCTCGGGGTGGCCTTGAGCTGGTATCAGAGCAACCACGAGGGGATGCTGGTAGACTTGATCCAGGAACTCCCCAGGACTGCCGACGCGCTGATCCTGAATGCTGGCGCCCTGACCCACACCAGCCTGGCCATTCGTGATGCGTTGCTGGCAGTGCAGATGCCGTTTGTCGAGGTGCACTTGAGCAACCCACACGCCCGTGATCCCGTGCGCCACCGCTCCATGACCGCCGACCTGGCGGTCGGGGTCGTCATGGGGCTTGGTCCGGCGGGCTACCGGCTTGCCTTGCAGGGGTTGCACGAACGCTTCCGTGCAAGCTGACCGGCGACTCGAACGACTCGCCGCCCTCCGCAGTCGGCTGGCCCCGGCCGGTGTGGACGCCTTCCTGGTTACCCATCTCCCGAACATCCGGTACCTGACCGGCTTCTCCGGCACCGCGGGGATGCTCCTGGTTGAGCCGGCCCGAGCGATCTTCATCACCGATTTCCGCTACGAAATCCAGGCGTCGCTGGAGGTCCACCGGGATGTGGCGGTCGAGATCGAACGGGCCAACATCTGGGTCCGGCTCCGCCAGGTGCTCAAGCGCAGCGGCCCGCAGAGCCTGGGCTACGAGCAGGACCATCTGGTGGTCCGCGACGCGAGCCGGCTGGGCGAGGCCGCCCCGGGTCGCCTCGAACCGCGGAGCGAGCTGGTCGAGGACCTTCGGCTGATCAAGGCGCCCGAGGAGGTGGCGCTGATTCGGGAGGCCGCCGAGTTGGCCCAGGATGCCCTCGCCTCGATCGTGCCAGGGATCCATCCGGGCCAGAGCGAACGGGCGGTCGCCGCCAATCTTGAGGCGGCGCTCCGACATCGTGGCAGCGAGTGGCATCCCTTTCCCACCATCGTGGCGTCGGGCCCCCGGGCGGCGCTCCCCCATGCCCGGACCAGCGACAGAGTCCTCGAGGCAGGGGATTTCCTCCTGGTTGATTTTGGGGCCGAGGTCGGGGGCTACTGCGCCGATCTCTCCCGGACCTTCCTGATCGGGGCCCGCGCCACCGGGCGCCAGCGCGAGGTCTATGGTCTGGTCCAGGCGGCCCAGCTTCGGGCCCGGACCGCCATCCGCGCTGGACAGACCGGCCGGGAGGCCGATGCCCTGGCGCGCGACCTGATCGCCCAGGGGGGGCATGGGGCCGATTTCGGCCACTCCCTGGGCCACGGTCTGGGGCTCGAGGTCCACGAGGCGCCCCGGCTTTCTCCGACCTCCGACCTCCCGATTCCGGGGGGAGTGGTGGTCACGATCGAGCCGGGCATCTATCTTCCGGGTTGGGGAGGGGTCCGGCTGGAGGACGATGTCCACCTGGCCCCCGATGGTCCGATCCTCCTGTCGGATGGCCGGACCGAGCTGGTGGAACTCGTTTAGGAGCCCTGGTGGCAACAACCGCAGATATCAGAAATGGCCTGGTGGTGGAACTCGAAGGCCACCTGATGCAGGTCGTGTATTTTCAGCACGTCAAGCCGGGCAAGGGCGGGGCGTTCGTCCGCACCAAGCTGCGGAACGTGCGTACCGGGGCGGTCCTCGACCGGACGTTCACTTCCGGCGAGCGGCTGAGCGACGTGCGCCTGGAGCACCGGCCGATTCAGTTCAGCTACTCGGACGGCCACTTCTATCATTTCATGGACCTCCAGACCTTCGATGACATCATGCTGAACGACGACCTGCTCGGCCCCGATCAGCTCAAATACCTGAAGGAAGGGCTCGAATGCACCGGGCTGGTGCACCAGGAAAAGGTGATCCTGGTCGAGTTGCCGCATTTCGTGGAGTTGACAGTGGTCCGAACAGATCCGAGCATTCGGGGTGACACCGCCACCGGCGGCACCAAGCCCGCGACCCTGGAAACCGGGGCCGTGGTGCAGGTGCCGCTCTTCCTGGAGGAGGGGGACGTGATCCGCGTGGACCGCCGCGAAGACAAGTACCTGACCCGCGTATGACACCGGAAGAGACGAAGGACCTCGCCGCGCTGCTGGCCCAGATTCCCGGGGTCAAGGGCATCGACCTCAAGGATGTGCGCCGCCTGACGGAGCTGCTCCGGCAGGCGCCGGAAATCGGCTCGATCGAGTTGCGCGGCTACTTCGGCACCGGGGTGGTGATTACCCGGACCGGCAGCGGGGGGTACGCCATTCCCGCGCCAGGCCCGATGGCCCATGCCGCGCCGCCGGTGGCCGTCGCCGCCCCGGCCGCGGAGGAGGCGGCCCGGCCGGCCAGCCTGCTCAAAGAGATCAAGTCGCCGATGGTCGGGACCTTCTACTCCTCGCCGGAGCCGGGGGCGGGGCCGTACGTGAAGATCGGCACGCGGGTCTCCGGCGGGACCACGGTCTGCATCATCGAGGCGATGAAGATCATGAATGAGATCGAGGCCGAGGTGAGCGGGACGGTGCGCGAGATCTGTGTCGAGGATGCCCAGCCGGTGGAATTCGGCCAGGTCCTGTACCGGATCGATCCGAATGGCTGACCTTGATGCGCTCGACGGCTCCCCCGTCCTGGCCGCCTTCAACTTCAAGCAGTCCATTTCGCAGATGGTCCAGCGGAGCGGCTCCGACCTGCTGCTCAAGGTGGGGCGTCCGCCGACCGTCCGGGTCAACGGCGAGCTGACCGCGCTGCCGATGCAGCCGGTGCGTCCCGAGGACTTGAAACAGCTCGCTGAGCAGATCATGACGCCGCGCCAGGTCAAGGAGTTTGCCGAGCGCAAGGAGTCGGATTTTGCCATCGGTGTCCCCGGGGTCGGGCGCTTCCGGACCAACATCTATCAGCAGCGGGGCACCCTCGCCTTCGCGTTCCGGGCCATCCCCTACGAGGTCAAGTCGGTCCGCGAGCTGAACCTGCCGGAGATCCTCGAGACGATTGCCCTGAAGCCGCGCGGCCTGGTGCTGGTCACCGGCATCACCGGCTCGGGCAAGTCCACCGCGCTGGCGGCGATGATCAATCACATCAATCGCACCCGCCGGGTCAATATCATCACCATCGAGGACCCGATCGAGTTCCTCCACCGCGATGCGATGGCCAACATTTCGCAGCGCGAGGTGGGCAGCGACACGATCTCCTTCGGGAGCGCCCTCCGCCACGTCCTTCGGCAGGATCCGGACGTGATCCTGCTCGGCGAGATCCGCGACACCGAGACGCTCGACACCGCGCTCAAGGCCGCCGACACCGGGCACCTGGTCCTCTCCACGCTCCACACCACCGATGCCACCCAGTCGATCAGCCGGATGCTGTCGTTCTACCCGCCGCACCAGCAGGCCGAGATCCGGTCGCTGCTGGCTACTGCGCTCCAGGCCATCATCTGCCTCCGGCTGGTGCCCCGGGCGGACGGCCGGGGGCGCGTGCCGGCGGTCGAGGTGCTGGTGAACACCGCCGCGGTGTCCGACAACATCCGCTCCCTCGAGAAGGCACTCGACATCCCGGACCTGATTGCCGAGGGTGCCACGGCGTACGGGATGCAGAGCTTCGACCAGTCGCTCATGCACTGGTACAAGCAGGGGCTCATCTCCTACGAGAACGCGCTGTTCTACTCTACCAACCCGAGTGAGTTCGCCCTTCGCGCGGCCGGCATCAACACTGCCTCGGACCGCACCTTCGCCGATTCCCTGGGCGATCGGGACTCGGGCATGATGAACGACATGACGCCCTGACGATGTTCACCAAAGTGCTGGTGGCAAACCGCGGGGAGATTGCCCTGCGGGTCATTCGTGCCTGCCGGGAGCTGGGCATCCAGACCGTGGCGGTCTACAGCGAAGCCGACCGGGAGTCGCTGCACGTTCGCTTCGCGGATGACGATGTCTGCATCGGCCCGGCCCCGGGCCGGCTCTCCTATCTGAAGATCCCCAACCTGATTGCGGCCGCGGAAATCACCGGCGCGGATGCCATCCACCCGGGCTACGGGTTTCTGGCCGAGAATGCCGAGTTCGCCGACACCTGCCGAGCCTCCAACATCACCTTCATTGGCCCGACCGGGGATCAGATTCGTGCCATGGGCGACAAGGCTTCCGCCAAGCGGCTCGCCAAGGCGGCGGGCGTGCCCACCGTGCCGGGCTCGGAGGGGATCATCGAGGATCCGGAGGAGGCGTTGGCGCTGGCCGAAGTGATCGGGTTTCCGGTCATCATCAAGGCCACGGCGGGCGGGGGCGGCAAGGGGATGCGGATTGCCCACGACCGCGACAACTTCCTGCAGCTCTTCTCGCTGGCCCAGAATGAGGCCCTCTCCTCGTTCAACAACGGCGATGTCTACGTCGAGAAGTACCTCGAACATCCCCGCCATGTCGAGATCCAGATTCTGGGCGATCAGCACGGCCGGGTGGCCCACCTCGGCGAGCGTGACTGCTCGGTCCAGCGTCGCCACCAGAAGCTGATCGAGGAGAGTCCCAGCCCGGCGCTCACCGAGGACCTGCGGGTCCGGATGGGGCAGGCCGCCGTCTCCCTGGCTGCCTCGATCAACTATGTCGGGGCGGGGACGCTGGAGTTCCTGCTCGACACCGACGGCAGCTTCTATTTCATGGAAATGAACACCCGGATCCAGGTGGAGCACCCGGTGACGGAGATGGTGACCGGGGTGGATATCGTCAAGGAGCAGATCCGGGTCGCGGCAGGTGAGCCGCTCTCGCTGCCGCTGGAGATGAACGGACTGCGGGGCCATGCCATCGAGTGCCGCGTCAACGCCGAGGATCCCTACCGGAATTTCCAGCCCAATCCAGGGCTGATCACCGCCTACCATCCTCCCGGGGGGCCGGGCGTGCGGGTGGACACCCACGTGTATGCGGGATACACCGTCCCGCCGCACTACGACTCCCTGCTGGCCAAGGTCATCGTGCACGGCCGGGACCGCGCCGAGGCGTTGGCCCGGATGGGGCAGGCCCTGGACAGCTTCATCCTCGAGGGGATCACCACCACGATTCCGTTCCTGGCCAGGGTCATCCGGCACCCGGATTTCATGGCGGGCCACGTTGACACCCGATTCCTCGAACGCGAATCCCAGCTGCTCCGTCCGCCGGTAGAATGAGGATTGATGTTGCCTTCGGGCCAACCGGGCTGACCAGCAGCGAACTCGCCGGTCGGCCGGTGTTCGTGATTGATGTCCTCCGGGCCACCACCACGATCTGCGCCGCGCTCCACGCCGGCGCCCGGGCCGTTGTGCCGGTCAGCTCGACCGAGGAGGCACTCCGGATGGCCCAGACCCTGGGGAGCCAGGACGCCATGCTGGCTGGGGAGCGGAATTGCGAGCCAATCCCAGGATTTGCCCTGGGCAACAGCCCGGTCGAAATGACCTCCGAGGTGGTCCAGGGGCGCACCATTGTGATGACCACCACCAACGGCACCCGCGCCCTGCTGGCCGCCGCCTCGGGCAGCGTGGTCTACGCGGCCGCCGGGGTGAACCTCGACGTGGCGGCCGCACGGGCCCGGGAACTCCTGGCCGACCGCGCCGACCTCCTGGTGCTCTGTGCGGCCCGCGAACAGGCCTTTGCCATGGACGATGCCTTCGCCGCCGGGCAGTTGATCCTGGCGGCCCTGGAAGGACGCCGGATCCGAAAAGGCCTCAATGATGCCGCGCTCGTCTCGGTGGACCTGGCACGCCGCTACGGTCCCCGCTTCGACCGGGCCTTGAAGGTCTCCGCGGCGGGCCGTCACTTGCGGGCCATCGGCCGGGGTGATGACGTCGCCCGCGCGGCCGAGCTCAATCGCCACCCGGTGCTTCCCGTCATGCGTGACCGCCGGATCGTGGATGCGCTGGCGGTGCCTGCGCTCCGCCCGCCGGTGTCGCCGGCTGCAGCCGACTCCTCCTCCCCCGGCCATGCATCCTGACAACCGGCGGCGGCTCGGCGCCATCAGTGCACTCGTGCTGGGGCTCTTCCTGGGACTGACGCTGGTCCCCGCGGTGCCGACCGGTGTGCTCGGCGGCTGGCTGGGAAGCGGGATCCGCAACCTGCTGGGCATCGGCTCACTCGGGTTTCCCTTGCTCGGGATCGCCCTGGCGCTGGCCGGTTTTGACCGGCTGCCCCGCCTCGACATGAAGCGGGCGGCGATCCTGGTGGGTGGCATCAGCCTGTTGGCCCCCTTCCTGATCGGGATCCTGGCGGGAACCACCGCCGAATCGTTTGCCCAGGGTGACCGCTCGGCCGCCCTGGTGGGTGTCGTCCCGGCGATGGCCGCCGCGGGCGTGGTGGGGGCGATTGGGAAGACTGGTGGCGTCCTGCTGGCATTCCTGGCGCTGTCGGCATTGACGATTCTCACCGTGGCCTGGCACCCGCTGCAACGCCTGGAGCGGGGTGCGGAGGAGCCGGAGGAGGTCGCGGAGCCGAAGTCGCGGTCCCGGAGGAAAGTGGCGGTCGTCGAGGACCATCGCGATGACGACGAAACCAACGCGGTCATTCCGCCGCCGGCACCCGAGCCGCGCCGGAAAAAGGCCGCGACGGAGGGGAGGGATCTGGCCCCGCCGCGATCGTCCAGCCCCGAAGAAGAGGCGCAGCTGCCTCCGCTTGAGCTGCTGACCGCCCCTCCCGCCCAGGATACTGCCGCCGATACCGCGGAACTCGATCGCCTCGGACTGTCGCTGCTCGAAACATTGCGGACCTTCAAGGTGGACGGCACCATTGCCGGCAGGACCAGCGGGCCGGTGGTGACCCAGTTCGAGGTTGTCCCCGCACCAGGCGTCAAGGTCGGGCGGATCATGGCCCTCTCGGACGACCTGGCGGTGACGATGCGCGCCGCCAGCGTCCGGGTGGCACCGATTCCCGGCAAGGGCGCGGTCGGGGTCGAGATCCCAAACCCGACCGCACGGATGGTCAAGCTGCGGGAGCTCTTGGATGCGCCGGAGTGGGAGCGGAGCCGTGCCGTGCTGCCCGTGGCCCTGGGGCGGGATCTTGAGGGGAAGGCGGTCGTGGCCGATTTGTCCAAGATGCCGCACCTGCTGATCGCCGGCGCCACCGGCGCCGGCAAGTCGGTGGCGATCAACACCATCATTACCGGTCTGGTGTACCGCTACACCCCCCATGACCTCCGCTTCCTGATGATCGACCCGAAGATGGTCGAACTGAGCATGTACAACGCCCTGCCGCACCTGCGGCACAAGGTCGTTACCAACAATCACGACGCGGCCCGGGCACTCAAGTGGGCGGTCTGGGAAATGAACCGCCGCTACGAGCTGCTCCATGCCAACAATGCCCGCAACCTGGCCGATTTCAACAAGAAGGTGGCCGAGGCCAAGCAGCCCCTCCGCAATCCGGAGCGGCCCAAGTTGACCCTGGCCCAGGTGGCCCAGGAGGCGCCCGACACGCCCCCCCCCGCGCCAGTCTCGGATGAGTACACCGAGGGACATCTGCCGTTCATTGTCGTCATTGTCGATGAGTTGGCCGACCTGATGATGACCGTGCAGGCCGAGGTCGAGACCCCCCTGGCGATGCTGGCGCAGAAGGCGCGGGCCATCGGGATCCACCTGATTCTGGCCACCCAGCGCCCCTCGGTGAACGTCATTACCGGACTGATCAAGGCCAACTTCCCCAGCCGGATTGCCTTCCGGGTGGCCTCCAAGGTCGACAGCCGCACCATCCTGGACCAGAATGGTGCCGAGGCACTGCTCGGCAACGGCGACATGCTCTTCCTTCCCCCCGGGAAGAGCGAGCCGATGCGGCTCCAGGGTGCCTTCATCAGCACTGAGGAGACTGAAGGGGTGATGGACTGGTATGAGACGCGCCGGGCGGAGCGGGTTGCCGCCGCAGCGGCGTCCGACGCTGCCGAGCAGGACATCCTGGAGGTGATGCTGGCCCAGGAAAACGAGGAGGACGGCGGGGGCGGGTCGGGCAGTGGGGAAGGGGACCGCGACGAGTTGTTCCGGCAGGCGGCAGAGATCTGCATTCAGAACCAGGGTGGCTCCACCTCGCTGCTGCAGCGCCGCCTCTCGATCGGATACGGCCGGGCCTCGCGGATTCTTGACCAGCTTGAACTCGCCGGGATTCTCGCCCCGGGCAATCCCAACAACAAGAGCCGCCCGAGAGATGTGCGGATCGGGATCGAGCAGCTGGACGAGTACGCGTCGTAGGCGGAAATCGATTCCCGGAGCCGTAGCGTTTTGAACCCAACCGGGGCTCAGCAGCACATCTTCATCATCCCCAGCGCACCCCGATCCACCTGGCCCACTGGTTGAGACAATTTTGTTGAAAAGTGGGTATCATGTTGTGACAAATATGTTTACATCGTGTGAATTAACGCCAAATGTTAGTTGATACTCGCAAGTGTGCTGTTGAAAAGTACTGGTTGAGTTTTTTGGTAGCTGGTTTTCAACATCAAACTCCTGGGGTAGTTGTGGCGTGGATCACCGGCTCTCGCATCGGCAGGGAGGGGAGCAGTCGGGGTTCCGATGCGGGGCAGAGCCTCGAAGTTTGCGCTGCGCATCTGGGGGGACTCGACGCCCTGGGAGCGGGGGCGGATGGTATTGGTTCTGCTGCCCGTTCCCATCGTCTCAATCAGGCTCCTGACGGGTTCCGGGTTCGCCCGATCCTCAGGTGGAGTCCGGTGCTCTTCCCAGCGCTTCGTACGGCGCGCCCCAGGCCAGCCAGTCGAGGTTTGGTGGGACGCCGATCTCGTGATCGCGTGCTCCCAATGACTGGCCAACCCGGTGTCCGGCCCCGGACCCGACTATGTTCGGGGGAGCCCGAGCAGCTCGCCGCCCGGCCGCTGCCCACCCCAAGCCACAACCCGCCAACCATGGAGCTGATTCTTGGCGAAGAAAAATTTCGGATTCGAGAAGCGACAAAAGGAACTCAAAAAGAAGCAGAAGCAGGAGGAGAAACGCCTTCGCAAGCTGGAGCGAGCCAGCACGGACGGTAATCCGTCCGCTGAGATCGACGGCGACGGCGACGGGGCAGATGACGGAGTCGAGGACGGGTCCGAGCTGGATAACTAGCTGGTCGAGCGCCTAGGGCGGGACCGAACCCTTCCCATCACCGGCGCCCGCGGCCTTGGCTGCTCGTTCGGCGGCGAATGTGCGGGGGTCTGCTGGTCCCAGCGCGGTGCTCAGGTTCTGGTGGCTGCTCTGCAGCAGTTCGATCGCAACGTCTGATTGTCCCCGGGCCAACAAAATCTGCCCCAAGACGCCCTGGGTTTCGGCCGTGCGCCAATCTCCCGGGGGATACCACCGCTCCCGAATTCCCAACGCCCACCGGACCAGCGGCTCCGCCTCCGCAGGCCGACCGAGGGCCAACAGGATCGCGGCCTCCTGGGTGGCCCCCCCCGTGCGGGTGGGGTGTTCCGGTGGCAGGCCATCCAAGAGCTCAATACCGCGCCGAACGGTGGCCAGCGCCTCGGTCGGCCGTCCGTCGGCAAGCTCCAACCGGGAGAGGTTGATCCGGCCCACGCCCTGCACCAGATGTGCGGGGCCAATGGTCCGGTCATACACGGCAATCGCCTCGCGCATGTTGCGCTCGGCCTCCTCGATCCTTCCGAGCAGGAGCAGTGATCCGCCAAGGTTGGTAAGATTGTTGCCGCGCTCGTAGTTCTCGCCACCCGCCAGGCTGGCGTGGATGGCCTCCGCCTGCCGAAAGGCCCGCTCCGCCCCCGCCAAGTCACCTTGGGCATTTCGCATGACTCCCACATTGCCGGTAGCGATCGCGGCGAGCAGGTCATCCCCGAACACCCGGCGGTGGACCTCCAGAGCGCGGGACATGTACCCCTCCGCCTTGGGCGGATCACCCGCATCCATCGCCAGCAGCGCCAGCTGGTTCAGGATGAACACCAGGTTCTCTGTCTCGGGAAAACCGTCGGCCTCGAGTCGGCCATAGGCCTGTTCCAGCAGCGCCAGGGAGCTGTCGCGCCGACCCGCGAGGTAGAGCTGGATCCCGAGGTCATGGAGGCCGCGGGCCATCTCCTGGTTGCTCGCCTTCCGCTGCCCGAGGAGCTCGAGGACCCGGAGCGCATGGGGCTCCCCTCTGGCTGGATTCCGGCGCGCTGTGTACATCGACACCAGGATCCGGTGCAGCGCCTCGGCTGCCGCCGGCTCGTCCACGAGTTCGGTGTCGATTTTTCCGGTGGCACTGTCGATCGTCTCGGCAATCGTCGTGTTCGGACCGAGACCTTGCCCGGCCCAGCTGAGATCGGCCGAGGCGAAGAGCTTCTGCAGGAATCCTGAGACCCGCGTCGCTGTGGTCCGCTCCGCCTCGGCGATGCGAGCCTGTGCAGTCGCCTCGCGCGCTTGGGACACCGCCGCCACCGTCCCGACCGCCATGGCCAGGAAGGCCACCGCCAGGGCTGCGGTCGCGAGCCGATTGCGCGTCACCAGCTTGCGAATCCGGTATCCGGCAGAGTCGGGCCGCGCCTGTACCGGGTGCCCGCGGAGGTGGTTGAGCAGGTCCTCGCCGAGGGCATCGGCGGTGGGGTATCGCCGGTCGGGTTCCTTGCGGAGGGCCATCAGGACAATGGCTTCCAGCTCGCCACGGAGCGCCCGAGCGAGTCGGTCGGTACTGGCGTACCCCATCGCCGTTGCCGTGGCCGCCGTGGCGGCCGCCCCAAGCGCCCGGGGTGGTTGGTCGCAGATCCTGGCCCAGGCCGTGGCGGCGGCAATTCCCTCAAGGTCGAACGGATTGGCGCCGGTCAGGAGCCGGAACAGGACGATGCCGAGAGAGTAGATATCGGTGGCGGTGGAGATCGGCTCCCCGCGGATCTGCTCCGGGCTGGCGTAGGCGGTGGTGAAGGCGCGCGCTGCGCCGGTCAGCGTCTCCTCGTGGTCGTCACCGATCAGCTTGGAGATCCCGAAGTCGAGCAGTTTGACGACGCCGTCGTCGGTAACGAGAATATTGCTGGGTTTGAGATCGCGGTGCACCACCAGTTGCCGATGGGCGTGCTGGACGGCCCGGACGACCTGCTGGAAAAGATTGAGGCGTGCGGCGATCCCCAACCGTTTCTGCTCGCAATGGACGTCGATCGGCAGCCCGTCCACATACTCCAGGACAATGTAGGGAACCCGCTCATCGGTCGCCCCCGCGTCCAGCAGGGTGGCGATGTTGGGGTGCGCCAGCGCGGCCTGGATCTGGCGTTCCCGTCGGAACCGCCGCAGCACTTCGGCGCTGTCGGAACCGACCCGCAGGGTCTTGATGGCCACTCGCTTGGTGAACTGGTCATCGGCCCGGACCGCCTCGTACACCGTTCCCATGCCACCGTGGCCGATTTCCCGAGTAACCTGATAGGCGCCGAGTCGGCGACCGGCCAGGGACGGCAGGGCATCCAGGAAGTCGAGTCCAGCGGCCAGGACGGCGTTGCCGCTGAAGGTGCCGCTGGTGGCGTCGTGGGCCTGCAGCAGAGTCATGACCTCGGCCCGGAGCTCCGGATCCGCCGGGGCGGCCCGGGCCAGGAAGGCCTCCCGCTCCGTCACCGGCTGCTCCAGCGCCGACTCCCACAGCACCCGTACCTGGGCAAACCGATCGGGCGTCATGGTCACGCCTCACCCTCGGCCAGCAGCAGTTCCCGCTTGAGGAACGCCCGGGCAAAGACCCAGTCGCGCGTGACGCTGGCGGGAGAGATGTTGAGCACCGTCGCGGTTTCGGCGACGTCGAGGCCGGCAAAGAATCGCAACTCTACCACCCGGGCCGGCCGTTCGTCGAGGGACTCGAGGCGGGTCAGCGCTTCTTCGATCGCGATGATGTCGACAGTGCGCTGGGCCGGGTCATCGTCCACGCCGTGGATCGATTCGTTGAGCGTCACCTGGAGCCCACCACTGCGCTTGGCGGCCAGGCGCATGCGGGCCTGGTCAATCAGGACGCGACGCATGATCCGGGCGGCCATCGAATAGAAGTGGGTCCGGTTCTTCCACTCGGTCGATCGCTGGTCGACCAGGAGGAGGAAGGCCTCGTGGACCAGGGCGGTCGGCTGGAGGGTATGGCCCTCGGATTCCCGGCGCATTGCCCGGACCGCGAGGTCGCGCAACCGATCGTAGACCATGGGGACCAGCTGGTCCGCCGCTCCGGGCTGCCCCTCGGCCATGGCCTGGAGCAGGGTGGTGATCTCGGAGGGGTGGGGGTCGGACATCAGGCCTCGTCGGGCGGCGCGGGGCCGTCGGCGGATGTGCGCCGACCGGGATTTGTTAACGCCCCCCGGTCCGGGGGGGAGCAAGGAGTGCCAGAGGGGCCAAGGCGCAGCGGCTTCGCCTGGCCCAGGTCTGGATTGGGCCCCACGGCCGCCCGCGCGATGTGCCAATCGGGTTGGAGAAGATGGACGAGTACGGTTCGTAGTAGCCGAAGCAGGGAGTGTCACCCTCAGGCCCGGCACCAGGTTGACGCGGACCCCTCGAGGCGGGATGTTTCCCTTCTCCCGGTCCCGAGGTCGCTATGGTTCGCCGCTTTGCCCTGCGCCTGAGTGTCCTTGCCATCTGTGCCTGGCCGGCCGCCGCCCAAGGCCCGGCCTCCACCGGTTCCAGCTTCACCGCCGCTGATATGCTCGAAATCAACAGCTGGAATGTGGCCGACCTGACCCGGGATGGCGCCTGGCTGGCGGTGACGAACGCCCCGCGTCGGAACCAGCTGGGCGGGGACTTTCATCGCGACACCGACCCGACCTACGTGCGGCAATCCACTGCCCGCGTCTGGGCCATCGAGACCGCCACCGGGCGGCGTGTCGCGGTTCTCCCTGAGGCGCAAACCGTTCGGGGCGCCACCTGGTCGCCCGATGGTGAGCGGCTGGCGCTGTTCCTCTACCGAGGCGGCGTCTTTGAACCGATCATCTGGGATCGTCGCACCGGTAGGAGCACCACGGTCAAGATCCCCGCCGGGCGGTACGTGGCCGAGAACAGCGAACTTCGCTGGACCGACGATGGCGGCCGGTTGGTGTTCAGTCTGCGAAGCGAGGCATGGCGGGGGGAAGCGGCGGCCCACTTTGGGTCCCTCGTGCGGGGGCCGGTCGCCGTCCAGGTGAGCAGCGAGCCGTTTCTTTCCTGGGAAGCGTTGCGGCGCCGCAGTACGCTCCGATCGGTGGTGGCGTGGGATGTCCGATCCGGTCGGCTGGAGGATCTCCTTCCCACCACCCCGCTGACGTCCTGGAACCTGACCACCGACGGCGGCACCCTGACCTGGAACGAGGACATCACCCAGAAGACCGACTACGAGGCGACCTTCGGTGCCGAGACCAAGTTGATGGCTCGGCACGGGGGCGGGGAGTCCACCACGGTGTTCGCCTCGCTCAAGGGCCTCAGCATCAGCTGGGCACCCGACGGGCGACACTACGCCTGGACGCGGGAGGGAAGGATCTATCTGGCCTCGGTCGATGATACCACGTCCCGGCAGGTGGCCGGTCCCACCGGAACCGACCGCCCCGCCCCGGGAGACACGGCGGCGGTGCGGAGTCGCGCCAGTGAGCGATTCAGCGTGGTGCGTTTCAGCGACGACGGGTCCGAGTTGATCGTCTCCAACCCCGAAGGAATCTGGTTCCTGAATCCGCAATCGGGAGCCAAGGAGATGTTCCTCGCCACCGATACCGCGACGACCGCACCCCGCTACGCGGTCCTCGCCTGGCCCGCGAAGGGCCGGCAGGTCTTCCTGAGCTATGCCTCGCGGACGGCATGGGAACGGGGGATCATGAGGTACGACCGGGACACCAAGCAATTGGAACCGGTGGTGCGTGATGCCAGGCAGTACGCCGGCCTGCGCTTCTCCCGGGACGGTCAGGTGGCCATTCTCAACGTGGCAGAGAGCAATCGTCCGGCCGATATTTTCATTTCGCGGGATGGCCTCCGCACCATGTCCAGGCTGGTGGAAACCAACCCCCAGCTTGCCGACAAGGGGCTCGGCACCACGCGGCTCCTGGAGTATCTCGACGCCGATGGCCGGTTGCAGTATGGGGTGGCGCACCTCCCCGCCGGTCATCGGGAAGGGATGCGGTATCCGACCGTCTTCATCATATATGAGACGTTCTTCGATGATACCTTCGACCCGACCGCCGCCCTCCTCAATGCCAACGGATACCTGGTCGTCAAGCCGTCCGTCACCTTCGAAACCGGATACCCGTGGGAAGCGTGGCTCAAGGGAGTCAACGCGGCGGCCACCCATATCGTCCAACTGGGGATCGCCGATTCGACCCGCATGGGGGTCCAGGGTACCAGCTACGGGGGCTACGCCACCAACCTCCTGATCACCAGGACCAATCGCTTCAAGGCGGCGATCAATATTTCCGGCAAGGTGGACATGGTCAGCTTCTACACCGACTCGCCTCGTCTGGGCGTCCGGAACATCAATGCCGCCGAAAAGACCCAGGACCGGCTGGGGGCCACATTGTGGGACGCCCCGCTCAAGTACATCGAACATTCGGCGATTTTCTACGCCGATCGCATCAAGACCCCGCTGCTCCTGCTGACGGGCGATCAGGACCACAACGTCCCCGCGGGGAACAGCCGGGAGATGTATTACGCCCTGAGAAGGCTGGGCCGGAATGTGACCTGGGCGAACTACATGAATGGCGGCCACGGGGTCCCCATGACAACTGAGTCAGATTTCTACGACTTTCACCAGCGGATGGTCGGTTGGTACGAGAAATACCTGGCCAAACCCTCAACAACTAACGCGGCCTCGGGCGGAGGCCTGCCCCGATAGAATCGTTGTGGAAAACACCGCAAGCTTTTGGGGATAGGAAGTTTACAGGATGTTGTTAGATATCATTCAGCGCCAACCAGCCGGTTGGCGCTGTTGATAACTAGAGGTCGCCTCATTCCCGGGATCGATTTATCAACACCAGATCGCATCAAGGCGATTACCATCGGGGCAGGAGGCCGCGCGCTTTTCCGCCCACCTTCTGCAGGATTTCGGCTACCACCGGTCGCCCGCCACGCCGTAGCTTGTGCCCCATGGCCAAAGATTCCCAATACAAGCCAGTGGAAAAATGGACTGATCCGCGCCACGTGCTTGGGCACGAAGGTGAGGAGGACGCGGTGGCGTACCTCGAAGCCGTAGGCTGGCGGATCGAGGCGCGCCGATTCCGCCTGGGACACCACGACCTGGATCTGGTGGCCCGGAAGGGCAACCTGGTTGCATTTGTAGAGGTCAAGACTCGGCGCTCCCGCCGCTACGGCACCGTGCTCGAAGCGCTCGGTCACAAGCAACGCCGAGCGGTGACCCGGTTGGCCGAAGTCTGGATCCAGCGGCATGGCCGGCGAGGGGACGAGTACCGGTTTGACCTGATCGGCGTGGATGCGCTGACCCCCGGGGCAGGGCGGGTGAGCCATGTGCCGGACGCCTGGCGGGCGGAGCGGCGGTGAGCCGTCCGATCCTATTGACATCTGATGCGTGATGCGTGATGCTATGGTCATGCGGACCACACTTTCCATCGATGCCGACGTGCTCGAGGCGGCCAGAGCCATCGCCGAGGCGCGCGGGACCAGTATTGGAACGGTCATTTCTGAACTGGCCCGCCGTGCCCTTGCCCCCGACACCGCGCGCCAAAACCGCAATGGGTTCCCCCTGATCCCCATGCGTCCCGGCGCAGCACCGGTCACCCCGGAACTGATCCGGGAACTGCTTGAGGAGTCGGAGTGAGCGCGTTCCTGCTCGACATCAACGTGGTGATCGCCATTGTGGATCCGTGCCACCAGTTCCATGAGCCGGTGCACACCTGGATTGCGGGCAGTCGCGACGCCGGCCTCTTGACGACTCCGATCGTGCAGTTGGGGGTGGTTCGGGTCCTGAGCCAGCCGCGCTACCCGAACCACATGGGCACGGCCGCCCAGGCGCTGGTGTTGTTGCGCGGGTTCAGTGCTCATCCGAGGCACCGCTTCTGCGCCGACGATCTTTCACTGGTCGCCCCGGGGCTTCTGGCGCGGGAGTCAGAGCTGACCCCAGGTCGACTCACCGACCTCTACCTGCTCGCTCTCGCTGCCCGCCACGGCGCGAAGCTGGCCACCTTTGACCGCCGCATTCCGGTCGAGGCCATTGTGGGGGGCGGGGCCGCGCTCGAGCTGCTGGAGGCGTAAGGCTCCGGGCGGCCCAGCTGTTGTCAGGTCGGGTACGCCGCAGTGGATGGATGCGGAGTTGTAAATGCTGGTATAACTGAGGTATAATAGCGTATGAAAACTGCGATCTCACTTCCTGATGCGCTTCATGTGGCGGGAGACAAGCTGGCCAAGCGCCTGGGAGTTTCCCGCAGTGAGTTGTACGCCCGGGCCCTGGCCGAGTATTTGGCAAAGCACCGTACCGACCGGGTAACGGAGCAGCTCAACGCCGTCTACGCGGCTGAGTCGGTTCCGATCGATCCGCTGCTATCAAGGGCACAGCGCATGGTCATTCCCCCAGAGTCGTGGTAGTCCGGTGGAACTGCGCCGTGGTGAAATATGGTGGGCCGACCTCGCCGATCCGGTCGGTTCCGCACCGGGTTTTCGGCGCCCGGTGCTGATCGTGCAGTCCGATGCCTTTTCTCGGAGTCGTCTGGGGACAATCACGGTCGTGGCGTTGACCCGGAACCTCCGCCTGGTGGCCGCACCGGGGAATCTGCTCCTGACGGCAAAGCATTCCGGGTTGCGGGCTGACTCGGTCGTCAATGTCACCCAGGTGCTGACGATCGACCGGCGCGTCCTGACCGAACGGATTGGGATGCTGCGGCCCGCCGAGGTGGATCAGGTCGATGCGGGGTTGCGGCTGGCTTTGGGGTTGTAGCGAGGGCGAGCTTGCCAGGCGCCCGCCCTCCTCAGGGGGGTGCTACCGAATTATCGGCGGCACCGGCGCCGCCCACCGCCGGAACTCTTCCGGTGTCTGCCAGAAGAAACGCGTCAGTTCCTTCCGCTCCGGCCAGAGCTGGGCCATCGACTCGGCATCAAACACCACTCCGCCCTTGACCACCCGCCAGATCCGATTCGAGTTGCGAATATTCTCGAGCGGATTGGCGTTGAGGATTACGAAGTCGGCCAGCTTGCCCACCTCCAGTGACCCCAGATCCCGCTCCAAGCCAAGTTTCTCGGCAGGGTGCAGGGTGGCCCGGCGGAGTGCCTCCATCGGCGTGGCTCCGCCATCCACATGTCCCCAGAGCTCCCATTGGGCCCCGATACCCTGCTGGTTGCCGTGCGAACCGAGCGCAATGTTGCCGCCGGCCCGCTCGATCTTCAGGGCGTCGGCGGAGAGGTCCTTGAAGTACAGCTCGTTCTCCGGAATCCAGGTCCACCGCCGGCCGTCGTCGAGGCGGGGCTCCGGGGTAAAGCGCCGCACCTTCGGGTCGTCATGGGGATTGGTGATGGCGGTGTAATAGCCGAACAGTGACGGCCCGCCGTATGTCACGATGAAGGTCGGGGTGTAGTAGATCTCCGATCGGGCAAAGAGCTGGATGACATCGTCGTACAGTGGCGCCAGTGGAACAGTGTGCTCGAAGGCGGTGAATCCGTCAATCGCCATCGTGATGTTGCGTACCAGGTCGCCGGCGCCCTCTGCCGTCATGGGAAGCCCCGCTTCCCGGGCGGCCTGGACCAGCCACTGTCGCTGGTCGCGACGCGGTTGCATGTACTCCTTCATCATATCGGCGCCAAAGGTCTTGAGCCGGCGCACGATCTGGCGGGCATCGTCGAGCCCGGTGATATCCATCGACTGCGGCAGATTGTCGAATCGGCCGTCGACCCAGGTTCCGGTCGAGAAGAGCCGGGGTCCGAGCAGCATCCCGGCATCGATCATGTCGCTCTGCTCGAATGCCTCGTGGGTTGGTTGCCACGGGTCCATCGCGGTGGTAACGCCATAGGCCAGGTTGATGATGTACGGCCAGCGCTGGTCGGCGTAGGTGCCCCAGGAGTTGAACTGCAAGTGGGCGTGGGAGTCGTGCAGCCCGGGAATGATCGTCTTGCCCGAGGCGTTGACTCTTACCGCGCCGGCGGGGATTCGTACCGAGCCGCTGGGGCCCACCGCCAGAATCCGGTCGCCCTGGGTGACCAGGGTGCCGTTGGCAATCACCTCATCGCCGCGCATGGTAATGATCCGGGCGCCGGTATACGCCACCACGCCGGCCGGGCGGGCGCGGGGCATTGTCAGCCGGACGCTGGCCACCACCTCCGGTTGCACCGTGGTGTCCACCGGGGTGCCAGGCAGGCCAAGGTTGCGCTTGTAGACGGTGGTACCGTTGGACCAGGCAAACGTCGAGGCGTCGAGCCAGGCTCCCCAGTCCGCACCATCGCGGGTAATCCGGGTACCCGGCACGGGACCGCCATCGAAGCTGATGTCCATTGCGACGGCGCTGTAGCGGGGCATCGGGACCAGCAGGAAATTTTCGCCGCGCCAGATTGCAATCCGGGACCCATCCGGAGACACCACCGCTTCATCGGCGGAGTTGCTCCGGATCAGCACCGTCTTGTTCTTGCCGTCCAGCGCGATCGACACGATGGCGCGCTTCTGACCGGCCTGGGTGCCGGGCTCCTGTTCGGGGTAGATCAGTCGGGTCCCATCGGCCGAGAACGCGAGGGTCGGGTGGACCCGCTGCGCCCAGTGGTACGAGCGGCTGAACGTCACCAACTGGCTCGCGCCGCCCGCAGCCGGAATGGAATGAATCTCGTATTGCATCGTTTCATCGGGCTGCCACGAGATCTGCTCTTCCACCGGCGCACCAACCACGAACGCCAGCCTGCTGCCGTCGGGGGACCAGGCCGGATTGAGGTACTGCCCGGCTCGGCTGGTGACCTGGCGCGAGGCGCCGCCGGCAGCGGGGACGACCCGGAGATGTCCCCCGACGGTGCTGTCGGCCCAGGTGGTGTAGGCAATGGACCGGCCGTCCGACGCCCAGGTCGGCGCGTATTCGTGCTCGTTGGCGGTGGTCAGTCGGCGGGGAGTCCCGCCGGGGAGGTCCATGATCCAGAGCCTGGCAAACGAGCTGAACACCAGTTGACGGCCATTGGGGGAGATCCGCGGCCAGCGAATCACCCGGGCCACCACGGAGTCGCCCTCAACTCGGCGTGGCAGGGTAATGCGCTCCGCGAGCTGGCGCTCCACTTGGACCCGGAAGGGAATCACCCGGGTGGCGCCGGTGGCGACTTCGACCCGATTGATCTTGCCATCGATGCTGATGATGATCGCCCGGTTGTCCGGCGTGAACGCGTATCCGGGAAGGGCATCCTGGCCACCGCCGGCCGCCCGCGTAATGCGGGCGGTCAACTGGCGATCCTGACCGGTGGCAATCTCCCGGATCCGGAGTTCGGTCACTCCATCGGTGGTCCGGCCGTAGGCGAGCCACTTGCCATCGGGCGAGACGAGCGGACGGACACTGGTACCGAACCCGGAGACGACGAGGACCTCCTCGCCGCTTTCCCGATCATAGCGCGAAATGCCGCCGCGCCCGCCGCCGGTGTAATAGACATAGCGCCCATCCGGCGTCAGGCTGACCCCATTGCTGGTGTTGACCTTGCCCTGCTCGGCCAGCCGGTACCCGCTACCGCCGTCACGGTGGTAGACAAAGATTCCGGTGCCGCCTGGGCCGGGAGTGCCGGTGGAGCGAGGAATCACAATGGAGGGCCCGTCGGCGGTCCAGGTGGGCGACCTGAGGCTGCCCTTGCGGTCGCGGGTGACTTGCTTGGGAGTCGTACCGTCCGCGTTCACCATCCAGAGATTCCAGCCGCCGTCCTTGTCGCTCACGAAGGCAATGTGGCGGCCGTCGGGCGAAAACCGGGGCTGCATATCCCACTCCATGCCGCGGGTCAGCTGCTGGACCTCGCCACCGTCAATGGGCATGGTGTAGAGGTCGCCCAACATGTCGAACAGGATCGTGTGGCCATCGGGGGAGACGTCCACCGAGGTCCAGGTCCCTTCCTCGGTGGTGAAGCTGATGGTCCGCAGGGGGCCCAAGTCGGGGCGGCTGCTGCGCCTGGCCCCGCTGTCCGGGGTGGTCGGAGTGACAGGGGCCTGGGAGAGGACAGGCTGTGGCATTGCCCCGAGCGCGAGGATCGCGATCACGGCGGCGCTGGCGCGGACCGAAGCAGGCATGGCGACTCGGAGAGAGAGGTGGGTGGTGCTGTGGTCGGAAGCATCTGATCTCTCTCCCGATCGGGAAGCGCCTGCGGAGGTCGGCCGGGGAGAGTCAGTCAGAAATGTGCGTCCCGATTCGGGGTGACGCAAGACGGTGGAGCGGCTTGGTTGACTCCTCGCCCCGGCCCCGAGTCATTTGGCGGGGACCCCTGATTTCAGTGTGGCGAACGGCTGTGGAGGAGTGAATGCACCAGAGAGCGGGCCCGATCGGGGCGGTGGCCGCCCTGCTGCTCGCCAGTTCGGCGTGCACGGGGGCCGGGAGGCTGCCTCGTTCGCGGTCCGCGACAGCGCCGGGATTGCTATCGCGGAGAGCCGGGGAATCGAGCCAGGGGCTGCCACACCAGCGCTATCCGACACTGTCGGCCGGGCCCTCGACTTGGGGGAACTCCTCTACGTCCAGCGGATGCTCCCGATCGGGGAGACGGCGCTGCTCCTCGGAGGGGGGAGCGCCGGGGCGCTGCAGCGGATCGATCTGTCTTCCGGGCAAGTGGAGGTGCTGGGGCGCTCGGGACAGGGGCCTGGGGAGTATGGTGGTGTGGCTGCTCTTTACCATTGCGGCGCTGACACCTTGATCGTCCAGAGCTATCCCAGTCGGGTCTCCTGGCTGGACTCCTCCGGCCGCCTGCTCGGCATCTATTCCACTCCCCGCAGCGTCTACATCCACGCCATCAGCCGAGAGCAGGTCTTCGGGATCCGGACCGACAGCCTGGACCTGGAGCATGTGACGGTGCTGCCACTCGCTCCAGCTCTCCGGGCCCCCCCTTCTCGAGGCGCCATCGGGGGCGTGTGGCTCCGCCCATCCCGCTCGTCTCCCCCTTGTTACCCTGAAATGAGCTGATCTCCAACGCTCGCGGAGCTGGCATGGCGGCATTCCCGCGGTCAGTGATCTTCCTCCTGGTGGCGCTCGGCGCTGCCGGGATAGCTGCCGCCCAGACCACCGCCTCGATCCGCGGCACCGTCCTGGACGCCGGCGGCCAGCCGCTGGAGGGAGTGGAGATCCTGGTTGCCGGGATCGAACGTTCCGCGGTCACCAACTCCGCCGGGATCTATCGCTTCAATGATGTCCCCGTCGGGGAGCGACCGGTCACCGCGCGCCGGCCCGGGTACACCGCCGGCCAACGGACTGTGACGGTCGTGGCGGGGCAGGTGGCGGTCCTCGACTTTCAGCTTCAGGTTGTAGCGCAGCAACTCGACTCCGTCTCGGTCACCGAACGTCTCCCGCCGCCGGTGCTGCTGGGCTGGGTACACGACACCTTCGGGCGGCCGCTGGAGGGGGTCGAGGTTGTGCTGCGCGGTGTCAATCGCACGGTGCAGACCAACGCCAACGGCCGGTTCCGTTTCGACAGCCTGGAGGTGAAGCAGTACCAGCTCACCGCCCGCTTTCCGGGGTATGTCGCGGGGCAGAGTCTGGTGCCGGTGCGGGCCGCGCCGCCCACCGAGGTGGCGCTCCGGCTGCGGGCCTTTGCGCAGGTGCTCGAGACGGTCGAGGTTGACGCCGATCGGAATGGGCTCTACGGTACCGTCAGCACCACCGACCTGGAGCCGGTGGTCAACGCGGAAGTGAAGGTGTATGGGGGTGGGATGACGACCCGGACCGACAGTGCGGGGCGGTTTGCGTTTCCCGATATCAAGTCCGGGGACTATCTCGTGGGCGCGGCGTCGGAGGGGCTCGAAGTGAAGCCCATGCAGGTGGAGATGCCCAGGCGTCGGCGCCTGGAGATCGCCATCACGATGGAACCGGAAAATGTCAGTCGGCGTCCGGTGCCGGGACAGCGGTGGGTCAACCACGACCTGGGACTGGAGTTGTCATTCTCCCCATCGTGGAAACGGATGACTCGTTCGGAACTGGACCGGTTCCGTGGTCGGCAACTCTGTGACATCGCCAGGATCCGGAGCATCGCTCGGGGCACCGAAGCGACGATCATCCTCGACGGCGTCCGGGCGCTCAATCCCTGGTCGCTCTGCGCCTTCAACGCCGACGAGGTATCGATGGTGACGTGGGGAAGAGGGTGCACACTCATGGGAATGGTGGTCCGGCCGCCACCGCTTATGGCGTGCCTTGGGGTGTGGACGCGGTAGGGGGCAGCGGGCCAGCGGGTCGGCGGGGACGGGCAAGACGGACAGGTAGGGGCCGGGTCTGCCCGGCCCATTGGTACCAGGCATGCCAATCACGTCCGGAGCGCGCATGAATGTTCGTCTGAAGGCGCTGACCATTGTGTTGGGGGCGATACTGCTCCCTTGCGTCTCCGCGTCCCAGACCACCGGATCGATCCGCGGCATTGCCTACGACACCGAGGGGCGCCCACTCGAGGGCGTCGAGATCGTGGTGCGTGGGATTGAGCGGACCGTGACGACCAATTCGTTCGGGGCCTACCGCTTCCTTGATGTCCCCGCCGGCGAGCAGCAGCTAACCGCCCGCCGCCCGGGGTACCGGGCCGACCAACGGACCGTTGTCATCTCGGCAGGGCACGTGGCCCTGGTCGATTTCCGACTTCAGTCGGCGCCCCAGCAACTCGATTCGGTATCCGTCACCGTTGGACTCCCTCCTCCGTTGCTGCTGGGCTACGTCCACGACACCTTCGGGCGCCCGCTGGAGCATGTCGAGATCCTCCTCCAGGGCGTGAACCGGACCGTCCTGACCAGTGCAACCGGAGCGTTTCGTTTCGACAGCCTGGAGGTGAAGCAGTACCAGCTCACCGCGCGTCTTCCCGGATATGTGGCGGCCCACAGCTTGGTGCCAGTGCGAGCCGCCCCGCCCACCGAGGTGGCGCTCCGCCTCCAGGGGTTTGCGCAGGATCTGGGCACCATCGAGGTCGACGCCGACCGGAGGGGCATTTACGGTGTGGTCGGGACCAAGGACCTGAAGCCGGTTCCCAATGCCAAGGTGCAGGTCTACGGCGGCGGTACCAGCCAGCGCACCGACAGCGCCGGACGGTTCGCGTTCCCCGACTTGAAGCCCGGGGACTATCTATTGGATGCCGAGATGAAGGGGATGACGGGGCGCTCGCTGAACGTGGAGCTGCCGCGGAATGGTCGGCGGGAGGTGGTGATCACCCTGGCGCCGGTCAACCCGAGTGTGCGGCGGGTGGTGGGCGAAAAGTGGATCAAGCACGACCTTGGGCTGGCGCTGGCGTTCTCGTCGTCGGTGGGACGGATGAATCGATCGTACCTGGCGCGGTTTACCGGGATGCAACTCTGTGATATCGGGCAAGTCAGAAACCGGGCTGGCGGCACCGAGGCCATGGTTGTCGTGGATGGGCACAAGATTCTGAAGCCGTGGTCGCTGTGCGCGTTCTCGGCAGATGAGTTGGCCCTGGTGTCAGTCAGCGGACCCAGTCCTTGGTGCACGGTTCAGGGGGTCAGGGTCTTTGTTCCGCCCGGGCTCAGGTGTGTGTACGTGTGGACGCGGTAGGGGGCGTAACCCAGTGCGCCCCTTTGCGGGTCGAAGGAGAAAGGCCACAAGAGGCACAAGTGGCACAAGAGGCACAGAATTGGGCGGACGCCATTGCCCCAATGGGAACTGGGGCGGACAAGGCGAACAGGTAGGGGCCGGGCCTGCCCGGCCCGGTGGGAAACGAACGCAAATAGGATCTGGAGCGAGGATGAAGAACGCCACGTGGACGCTGGCCATTGTGTTGGGGGCGATGCTGCTTCCCGGCGCCGCCGAAGCCCAGACACCACCGTCGATCCGTGGTCGAGTGCTCGATACCGGCGGGCGTCCGCTGGAGGGGGTGGAGATCCTGCTCGCCGGCGTTGCCCGGTCGGTGTCCACCAACGCTGCCGGCCGGTTCGTCTTCGACAGCCTCTCCACCAGGGACTACGCGCTGACCGCCCGTCTCCCTGGGTACGGCCCTGCCCGCACGCGCGTGGCCGTGAAATCGGCCCCCCCCACGGAGGTGGAACTGCGGATGGAGCCGCGTCCGCAGGTTCTGGAAACGATCGTGGTCGAAGGGATCCGTCGGGGGCTGTACGGCGTGGTCTCCGATTCTGCCCGCCAGCCGGTGGTGGGAGCCCGGGTCGACGTCCATGGAGGTGGGACGAGTCAGCTGACCGATACAACGGGCCGATTCGCCTTCCCTGAGCTCAAGGGCGGTGACTACACCCTGGTGGCGAGTCAGAATGGTCGGAGCGGGCACCCGCTCTATGTGACCGTGCCCAACCGGGGGGCGATCGAAGTGGTCCTCTTCGCCACTCGCCAGGACGGGCCCCGTGATCCGCCCGAGATGTATTGGATCTACCACGACATGGGCGTACGACTCTGGAGGTACCCGGCCAACACGCATATGAATGGAGAGGAACTCCGTCGCTCGGCCGGGAAGCGACTCTGCGACATTCCCCGATTGCGGTCCGTTGTGAATGGCGACCTGGCGACGGTCGTGCTCAACGGGGTCGAGGTGCTGTTCCAGTGGTCGCTCTGCGAAATCGATGTCGATGAGGTGGGGATGATTGAGTGGGCCGAGGGATGCGTCTCGAGAGGGCAGCCGATCAAGCTCCCGCCGGCGCTTCGGACTCGCGGCAGCGGGAGCCGAGGGCAGCAGGCGTGTCTGATGGTCTGGACGCGGGAGTAGGGGCGCACCCCTGTGCGCCCCAAGCCCGAGTGGAGCAGAGGCCCGTTGGGGCGCACCCCTGTGCGCCCCAAGCCCGAGTGGAGCAGAGGCCCGTTGGGGCGCACCCCTGTGCGCCCCGGTGTGGGTCGAAGGAGAATGGCCACAAGAGGCACAAGAGGCACCAAGGTGGGCGCACCGCTGTCCGCCCGGTGCCAATTGGGAGGAGGGCAGCCGATCATGTAAGGGCCGGGCCTGCCCGGCCCGGTAGGTAACGAACGCAAAAAGGATCAGGAACGAGGATGAGTAACGTCACCCGGACGCTGGCTATCGTATTGGGGGCGATCCTGCTCCCCGGCGTCGCCGTGTCCCAGACCGCACCGTCGATCCGCGGGCTCGTGGTCAACACCGCCGGGCGGCCGCTGGCGGGGGTCGAGATTGTCCTTGCCGGGGTCCCCCGCACGGTCGCCACCAACGCGGTGGGCCGATTCGTCTTCGATAGCCTGGATGTCAGGGAATACGCCCTCACCGCCCGCCTGCTGGGGTATCGGACGGCACGAGCGCAGGTCCCGGCGCGCGCCGATCCACCGACAGAGGTGGAGATCATCCTCGACCTCTATTCCCAGCAGCTCGACAGCGTGGTGGTGGAAGGGAGCCGCCGCGGGTTGTATGGCGTGGTGGGCAACGCGGCGAAGCAGCCAATACCTGGCGCCAAGGTCGAGGTGTACGTCGGGGTCAAGAGCCAGCTCACCGACAGCACTGGCCGATTTGCCTATCCCGACATCAAGCCCGGAGACTATGTCGTCTCCGCGACCGCGGATGGCCTTGTCGGCAAACCAATGCATGTGAATGTGCCGAGGGATGGGTCGACCGAGGTGGTGTTGTTCCTGCTGCCGCCAGGGGAGGGGCGGTCGAAACCGCCAGGCACCCGTTGGGTGTACACGACTTGGGGATGCGGCTGGCGTTCCAGCCTTCCCGCACCCGGCTGACGCGAGCTGCGCTGACCCGGGCCCAGGGGAGGATGCTCTGCGACATCCCGAGTGTGAGGGCAGTGGTGGCCGATCCGGTAACCATCGAGGTAGATGGATTTACCGTCCTCCGGATGTGGTCGCTCTGCGCGTTCAGGGCTGACGAGCTGGTGCTGGTTGAGTTGACCTGGTCGGATCCAACGTCCCGCATCATTCTCTCGGCGCGGATCAAGTCGCGTTGCATCCGGGTGTGGACCAGGTAGGGTCGCGAGGCCCACCGAGATCCTCGGCAGGACCGGTTTGGTGTCCGCGCTGATAGGGCAGCACTCAGCCGTCGTTGTTTCCGCCCGGTTTTAATGAATTGTGGTTGCCGGATCGTCGGACCCTTCCTACACATTTCCAATACCAGACTTCGGCTGGACAAGGCCCTCCGGGCCCTTCCCTGGGGCACTGGACAGTCCGCTCATATCAATGTATATACATAGTGTAGGACTTTTCACGCGGTTTGTTTGGGATCCAGCCAAGAGCGACGTGACTTGCAGCGGCTGGCCTCTCCTGCACCGTGGTCTACACCGACCGCGAGGTCGGGGGACAGGTTGTGCGTCGGATCATTTCTGCTCGGAGGAGCAATCGTCATGAGCGCCAGGCGTTCACGAACGCGCAAGAGGGCTGAGGCACCCCGTCGAGGGCGAGTTGACCTTGAACGGGTGCGGGGAATGTCGGAGAGCGAGCTTGCCCGGACCTCGCCGCCGGAACTCGCCGACCTGCCGGCCGACTTCTGGGACGACGCTGAACTGGTCCTGCCGGAACCCAAGCAGGCGGTCTCGCTGCGTCTGGACCGGGAGGTTCTGGAGTGGTTTCGGCGCGGGGGGCCCAGGTACCAAACCCGAATGAACGCAGTGTTGAGAGCGTACGTGGAGCATCAACGGGGAGGGGAATCGGGGGGCGAATAGTGCCGCCCGGTGCAGAAGCGCCTGGCCTCCCCGGTGGATGGCTGGGGTAGCCAGCGGTCTGGGGGGCGTCAGTACTTGGCAGCAGGCGGTTCAATCAGCTGTGGCCTCGGCGGGATTCCGAACACGCCGAGCCACCCGGCTTTCCGCAGGAGGTCCTGCACCCCTCGGGCCTTGAGCCGAGCGTGTAGGTGGTCCAACCAGTCTTCGGCACTCCCCATCCGCCCGTGGAGGCCGGACTGAATTCCGGGCAGGTCGTGGCCCTCCCGCAACAGATTCAACACCAGCAACTCCTCGTCGGCAAAGTCCGGGTGGCGACCTGGTACGGCGGCAAACCAGCGCCCGCCCGTCGCTGCGGTCCGCGCAGCGTCGCAGATGTCCGCCGGATCCAGGTCCAGGTTGAAAAAGCCATTTGTTTCAAGTGCTTCAGCCACCGCCCGGGCACCCGGCTCGGGTTTGCTGCTGCAACAGACGACTGGAAGCCCCGGGAGGTAGTAGCGGGCACGATCGATCACTTCGCCGGCATCTGCATCACCATCCTCGAAGAACGGATGGATCACCAGCAGGTCCACCGCCTTCCGTCGAAGAATGGCCAACGCCTGCAGGGTGCGAGTGGCCCACTTGGCTGTCCGGGCAACTGGTGCCAGCGCCCAGCCAAGGCTGGCGGCGTAAATCTCTCGGTGATCCACGATCAGGATACGCGGAGCATTCCTGGACGCGCGTCTCCGCCGAACCCCACTCGGTGTACGGTTCTCATTCCTGGGGCGTTCCGCTCGCTGCGGGCGGCCTTTCACGGTGCCAGCAGGTGCAGGGCCCGGCGCTCGATCTCGGCAGCGGTGGCCCGGAGGCCATGAACGCCGAGCTTGCGCTGAATTGCCTCCAGGTGCGTGTCGATCATGGGGGTGCTGACGTGCATCCGGCGAGCGATTTCTTTACGGTCCAGCCCCGAGCTCAGGAGCGACATCACCTGAATCTGTTTCTGGGTGAACGGTGGGGCTGGGGGGAGCGTGTCGGGAAAGGCCTGACCTCCGGCCAGCACCGCAGTAACCGCGCTGCGGAGCACCGTGGCGCCGGCATCCTTGTGGACGAAACCGGCGGCGCCGAGCATGGCGGCGCGGGACACCAGGGATGGATCGCCGAATTGGGTCAGGATCAGGGAGGGGACGGCCGGGTGAAGCTGCCGCGCGAGCACAAGAAGGTCGAAGCCATTGCGGTCGGGGCGCTGGAAGTCGAGATCGAGCAGGATTAGGTCAAAGGTCGCCTCAGCCAATGCTGCCTCTGCCTCCTCAGGAGTAAAGGCGTAGCTGATCTGCTCGAAATGCCCAGCCAGCAGGGCCCCGATCCCCTCCGCCACGCCCCGGTGGTCATCGGCGATGAGCAGGTGCATGGTCGATCCTCCCCTTGCCCGAAGATATGGCATGGGGGGGGGGGGCAAGTACCTCTGAGAAGTCAGAGGTTGTGGGATCTCGCGCGATGGTCAGATTGGAATCACCTCATTCTCGACTCCCTTGAACTAGGTGTGGGAGGCCCTGGATGAGGTAGGTCCCTCACGTGGAATGGTCACCCCTCCCGGAAGACCGGCTCAGCTGGAAGTCGTAGCGATGGTACTCGCGACACGGATTCATTGGCGTCCGCAGGTCAACTCTCCACATGTGCAAGGAGGTGTCTGATGAGTCGAGGACTGATTCGTGCGTTGGCGGTGAACATCATGGGGGCAGCGGCCCTCATGATGACAGCGTCATCGGCGCAGGCCGGCGAGGGCGGCGAGGCCCCGTGCTTTGAGTGTCTTACCGGATGCCCCGCCCATCCAGATGCGGCGTGCCTTGCCAAGTCGTGCAATCCAGATGGGGCGGCCTGCATCACGGCACAGTGTTCGTATCCTGGAGGCTCTGCTCCGTATACGCTAATCTGCCAGGATCCAACCTAGCCCGTATGGAATCAGGCGTGAATGCGCATGGGTATCTCTGGAGGGAGCATGCCGAAGTGAACGCACACCTGTGGCATGGGGGTGGATTCCAGGCCACAGGTGTGGTTCCGGTTCTGCGAGGTAGGGTCTGCCACTGGAACTTCATGTCCCCTGCAAAGGAACGGGATCAGTAGCCGACCGATACTCGGGGCTGCCGGGGGACGCGCGGGAGGAGGCAGTGGCGAGAGGCCTTATTCGGTCCCACGATGGAACACGTCGAAGTAGCGGCCCCCCTCCCCCCCGCTTGTGAGCACTGCCGGGGATTGCCGGAGGTACCGCCATTTAGTCGTTGAGAAGGCATCACCGAGTAGTCCGTACAACATGCGGGGTGTATTGGGGTCGTTCACTGTGGTGGTGGAACAGCGGGCAGCTCACATGCTGATGGGTAGCCGATTCGAAATCGAATGATATGCCGTTGTGCCAATTAGCAATCGACTTCATGAGGGTCAGTACAACCTCAACTCCCACGTCATCGATCCAGAAGAGGGTCGACCTTTTCCCGCCCACTTGGCAGGTGAACATATGTCCGGAGCATTCGATCGCGTCGTGACTTTGCTGCTGGTAGCCTCCGCGATAGCCATGGCAGGCGTGGCAGTGCACCGTACGACTGCGGAGCCACCCAGCGCGATGCCCAGGGGCTTGCCACCCGCTCAAACGCCCCTGTGGGAGGATGTGCAGGCGAGCGCCATTACGATGGGAGGCGTGCCAGGTGCACGCATTCAGATTGTTGTACTCACCGATTTTGAATGCCCTGTGTGCAGAGGGATGCACGGTATCCTCGAGGAGATCCTGTCAGAATCGCCAGGTGATATCCAGGTTTCCTACGCGGCGTACCCATTGTCGTATCATCGATTCGCGCGCCCGGCGGCTATGGCCGCCGCTTGCGCTGAGGCCCAGGGTGGTTTCAGCTCGTGGGCTTCGACGGTGTTCTCGCATCAGGACTCCCTGGGTCTGCTCAGTTGGGAGTCGCTAGCTGTCGATGCTCAACTCTTTGACGCCCGTGGGGTTGCCGAATGCGCTACTGCACCGGGGACAAACGAGTGGATTGAGGCGGGGTTGGATGTAGGGGTCAAGCTTGGAGTGTGGGGGGTTCCCCACGTACTTATGAATGGGTGGGAGTTCAAGCAACCGCCGACCAAACAGACATTGCTTGATGCTATTATCACGGTGCGAGCTGGCCGCAGACTCGACTAGGCGCGCTGGCCCACCCCAGAGGGTTGCGATGGGGTCTGATCTCCTCCAAATTACCGTTGTCGACCCCATTGCAGTGCTTTGGAGGAGGCGCCCCCCAGCCTGCTTGGAAGCCTCGAGTCATCCGGCATCGAGCCCCATACCGCAAAGCAACCAATCCGCGGCAGGGGCGCAGATAGGTCTATAGCGAAATCTCACTCTGAGCTGGCCTCGATTTGATGGACACCGCCATCCCCTCGATATTCGAGGGACGGAGGTGTCTGATGACCAAGATGCGCCGGGCATTCACGCCCGAGTTCAAGCAGGAAGCGGTGCGGCAGGTAACGGAGCTGGGCCGGCCGCTGAGCCAGGTGGCTCGCGAGTTGAACGTGCGGCCTGAACAACTGCGGGGGTGGAAGAAGCAGTTGTTGGGGAGCGGGGCCGTGGTTCCCGTGGAGCGCGTCGAGAGCGCGGAGGAGGAAGTGCGCCGACTCCGTCGGGAGTTGGCCGTGCTGCGCCAGGAGCATGAGTTCCTGGGAAAAGCGGCGGCGTTCTTCGCCAGAGGGTCAACGCGAGGTACGCCGTGATCGCTCGCCATCGGGGCGAGTACCCGTTGACCCTCATGTGTCGCGTCCTCGCGGTCTCGCGGTCGGGCTTCCATGCGTGGCAGACGCGCGGTCCCTCGGTGCGCGCCACCACCGATGCCGGGTTGCGCGTCCGGATCGCCGCCACCCATCGCCGCGCGCGTCAGGAGTATGGCGCGCGCACGCATCGGGCAGAGCTGTGCGCCGAGGGGGTGCGCCTCTCGCGTCGGCGCACGGGACGCCTGATGCAGGAAGCCGGCTGCGTGGCCGTCACGCCACGCCGTTTCGTCGTGACCACGCAGGCGGACCCCGCCCTGGCGGTGGCGCCCAATCTGCTGGCGCGGCAGTTCACGGTGGCCGCGCCGAACCGGGTGTGGGCGGGGGACCTGACGTACTGCTGGACGCTGGAAGGCTGGCTCTATCTCGCGGTGGTGCTCGATCTCTGTTCGCGCCGCGTGGTGGGCTGGGCGACGAGTCGCTCGCCGGATCACCACGTCGCGCTGGCGGCCTGGCAGCGGGCGATCGCGTGGCGTCAGCCGGGGCCGGGGCTGCTGTTCCACGCCGATCGCGGGAGCATCTATGCCTGTGCCCCCTACCGCGACGCCCTGACGGACGCGCGGGCGCTCGCCAGCGTGAGCCGGCGCGGGGACTGCTGGGACAATGCGGTGGTGGAGAGCTTCTTCGCCACGCTCAAGCGCGGGTTGGTGCATCGGCAGACGTGGCCGACGCGCAGCAGTCTGACGCGCGCGCTGGTGGATTACATCGAGGGGTGGTACAATCCCGAACGACGGCACTCGCACCTCGGCTATGTGAGTCCGATCGCGTACGAAGCGCAGCTCACCCGAGCTGCCTGACTAGGTGTCCATTTTATCGAGGCCTTTCCA
>Ga0163144_10000527_pt1 | contig 89012 bp, 75 predicted proteins | sample OliLak19BULKMAT1_FD_123175 | JGI IMG/M metagenome (GOLD analysis project Ga0163144, IMG submission 123175) | Freshwater microbial mat bacterial communities from Lake Vanda, McMurdo Dry Valleys, Antarctica - Oligotrophic Lake LV.19.BULKMAT1 | ecosystem: Environmental > Aquatic > Freshwater >...
CGCCGTCGCCATCGACGTCCGTCTGGTCGGAGTTGGCGGCGCTCGGGCAGTTATCGGCGGCGTTACAGGCGCGGTCGCCGTCCCAGTCCCCGAACGTCGGGCAGGTCTGGCAGGCGTCGCCGACGCGGTTGCCATCGCTGTCGGCCTGGCCCGGGTCGGCGACCTCGGGGCAGCGGTCGCAGGCATCGCCGACGCCGTCGGCCTGCGCCGGGTCGGCGTGCTGCGGACAGCGATCAAGGATGCCGCAGACGCCGTCGCGGTCGGGGTCCGACGACACCGCGCAGGGGTCGCAGGCGTCGCCGAGACCGTCGCCATTGGTATCGCGCTGCGTCGGGTCGGCGACCACCGGGCAGCGGTCGCAGACGTCGCCGACGCCGTCGCCGTCGGCATCGGCCTGCAAGGGGTTGAACGCGAACGGGCAGTTGTCGGCGAGGTGGCACACGCCGTCGTCGTCCTGATCGAAACGCCCACTGCCGGCGCACACATCGCAGGCGTCGCCGTAGCCGTCGCCGTCGGTATCGGCCTGGTCGGCGTTGGCATAATCTGGGCAGTTGTCGCATCGCGCGGCGCAGGCACCGCACACGCCGTCGCCGTCGAAATCGAACGAGTCCGAATCGATCGCGCACGCATCGCAGGCGTCGCCGATGCCGTCGTAGTCGGTATCGACCTGGCGCGGATCGGCGACCGTCGGGCAGCGGTCGCAGACGTCGCCGACCCCATCGCCGTCGGTGTCGCCGTTGGCCGATGACGAGCGGGACGGACAGAGGTCGTCGATATCGCAGATGCCGTCGCCGTCCTGATCGCGGCCTGGGCCGACGCAGTTGTCGCACGCGTCGCCGAAGGTATCGCCATCGCCGTCGGCCTGGTCCGCGTTCTCCGCGTAGTTACAGTTGTCGCGATCGTCACAGACGTCGTCGCCGTCGTCGGAGGTCGGACAGGCTTGGCAGACGTCGCCGCGGCCGTTGTAGTCGCCGTCCGCCTGGTCGGCGTTGGCGACGGTGGGGCAGTTGTCGCAGACGTCGCCGCGGCGGTCGCCGTCGCTGTCGATCTGCGCGGTATTGTCGCTGGACGGACAGTTGTCGCTGGCGTCGCACACCTGGTCGCCGTCGTCGTCGCCGTTGCGCGGGCAGAGCTGGCAGGCATCGCCGAGCCCGTTGTAGTCGCCGTCGGCCTGGTCGGCGTTGGTGACGGCGGCGCAGTTGTCGCAGGCATCGCCGAGCGGATCCGCGTCGGCGTTGGCCTGCGACGGATTCGCCGCGTAGACGCAGTTGTCGGAGGCGTTGCACACGCCGTCGTCGTCGTAGTCGCCGAGGCCCGGCGCGGCGCAGTCGTCGCAGACGTCGCCATAGCCGTCGCCCTCGGCGTCGGCCTGGTCGGGATTGGCAGCGTAGTCGCAATTGTCGAACTCGTCGCAGCGCCCGTCGCGATCCCAGTCGGCGGTGCCGGGGCCGGCGCAGGCATCACACACATCGCCAAACCCATCGCCGTCGGTGTCGGCCTGATCCGGGTTGGATCGGCTGCGACAGTTGTCGGCGAGGTCGCAGCGCCCGTCGCCGTCCTGATCGTAGGGGCCGGGGCCGAGACAGCCGTCGCACGCATCACCGTAGCCGTCGCCGTCGGCATCGGCCTGGTCCGCGTTGTCGGTGGAGCGGCAGTTGTCGGCGGGGTCGCAGACGTCGTCGCCGTCGCGGTCGGTGCCGCTCGAACAGGTCTGACAGGCATCGCCGCGGCCGTTGTAGTCGGCGTCGGCCTGGTCGGGATTGGCGAGCGCCGGGCAGTTGTCGCAGGCGTCACCGGCGCCGTCCCCGTCGCCGTCACTCTGCGTCAGATTGTCGGCGGAGCGGCAGTTGTCGACGTCGTCGCAGACGGTGTCCGCGTCGCCGTCGCGGCCGGGCCCGACGCAGTTGTCGCAGACGTCGCCGCGGCCGTCGCCGTCGCCGTCGGTCTGCGTCGCGCTGCGCGTGTACGGACAGTTGTCGCTCGCGTCGCACGCATCGTCGCCGTCGTAATCGCTGTTCTGCGGGCAGCTCTGGCAGGCACCGCCGCGGCCGTTGAAATCCGCGTCTCGCTGGTCGGGGTTGGGCGTCGCCGGACAGCTGTCGCACGCGTCGCCGTCGTCGTCGCCATCGCCATCGGTCTGCGCCGGATTGTCGGTGACGCGGCAGTTGTCCGCCGCGTCGCAGACCCCGTCGCCGTCCTGATCGGCGTTGGTCGGGCATGTCTGGCAGGCATTGCCGAGCCCGTTGTAGTCCGCATCGCCCTGGTCGGGATTGGCGGCCGCGGGGCAGTTGTCGCAGGCATCGCCGATGCCGTCGCCGTCGCCGTCGGTCTGCGATGTGTTTGACGCGTACTCGCAGTTGTCGTTCGGGTCGCACGCGTCGTCGCCGTCGTAGTCGGTGAACGGCGGGCACACCTAACACAGATCGCCGATGGCGTTGTAGTCGCCGTTGCCCTGGTCGGGATTGGGCAGGGACGGACAGTTGTCGCAGGCATCGCCGACGCCGTCGGCGTCGCCGTCGGCCTGAGCGGCATTGGCGCGTTCGGGACAGTTGTCCGCTGCGCGGCAGAGGGCGTCGTGGTCCCAGTCTCCGCATGGCTGCGCCGCGGCAGCCACGGCCAGCAGCACGGCGCCGATCACGCAGCCGGCGAGCATCCCTGTCCTTCTTCGCATCGGCCCCCCGGCGTCGGCGTTCCCGGCCAGCGTCCTTTGCATAATCGAGCGCGCCGCAGCCGGTCAACGTCGGAATCGCACGTCGGAATCGCCGGCGCAGCTCACCGGCTGGTCAGGGCACGGTGTCCGCCCGCCGCGGCCGGCCGCGGCGGCCGGCGGAAGATTGCGGACGATGCAGATCGCAGGGCCCGGTGTGGGCTGGCCTGGCGGTCCTCCTACGGTCAGCGAGTGGCGGAGGTGCGCACGCCCCCCGACACCACCACCGCGGCGGCGAGGTCGCCGGTGACGTTGACCACCGTGCGGCACATGTCGAGCAGCCGATCGACGCCGAGGATGATGCCGATGCCCTCCGGCGGCACGCCGATCAGGCCGAGGATCATGGCGATGACCGGAATTGATCCGGCCGGCACGCCGGCGGTGCCGATGCCGCCGAGGATGCAGATGAACACCACCAGGACCTGCTGCCCGAGCGCCAGCTCGACGCCGTAGAACTGCGCCAGGAACAGCACCGTGACCCCCTCGAAGAGCGCGGTGCCGTTCTGGTTCGCCGTCGACCCGATGGTGAGGACGAAGCGGCTCACCTCCGGGGGCAGGCGCAGGTTGTCCTCGGCGACCTGCAGCGCGGTCGGCAGGGTCGCATTGCTCGAGGCGGTGGAGAAGGCGCAGACCATCGCCGGCCGCACGGCGCGGTAGAAGGCCGCCGGCGTCATGTCGCCGAGCCACCACACCGCCACGGCGTAGGTCCCGAACTGGTGGATGGCGAGCGCCAGCACGACGGTGAGGACGAACCAGCCGAGTTGGAAGAGGATGTCGTAGCCGAGGCGGGCGGTGAGCGTGAAGAGCAGGCAGGCGACGCCGATCGGCGCCATGCGGATGACCAGGCCGAGCAGGTGCATGGTGACGTCGTAGAGACCCTGCAGGCCGCGCTCGAAGCGGCGCGCCGCCTCGCTCGGCGTCAGCACCAGCCCGATGCCGAGGAAGAGCGAGAAGACCATGACCGCGAGCATGTCGCCGTCGGCCATGGCTTTGACCACGTTTGACGGCACTAGCGCGACGACGAAATCCATGCCGCTGGCCCCGCCAGCCAGGGCGCCGGCCGGCGGGACGACGGCGCGCGCGGTCAGTTGTTCGCGCAGCGCCGGCGACAGGCCGTCGCCCGGCCGCAGCAGGTTGACCATGGCGACGCCGAGCAGCACGGCGATGCCCGAGACGACGACGGTATAGGCGAGCAGGCGGCCGCCGATGCGCCCCAGTTGGCGCAGGTCGCGCAGCTCGGCGACGCCGAGGGCGAGGGCCGAGACGATCAGCGGCAGGACGAGCATGAAGAGCAGCCGCAGGAAGATCTTGCCGATCGGTTCGGTGCCGTAGCCGACCAGCGCGTCGAGAATGGCGGTGCCGCCGAGGGTCAGATGGGCGAGGACGCCGAGCACGGTGCCGACGACGAGGCCGATCAGCATGCGTGTCGACAAGCCGGGCTGCATCGCGGCGCACTATAGCACCACGGACCATTGAGACAGACTCCGCCGGCCTGCGTCGCGGTGGAGGGCGGCGCCGTCCACGGGGAGGAGCCGGTCAGGGATTGTAGCCGAGGGCTCGCAGGTGTTCGCGCGTCGCGTCGTCGAGCTCGGGGCGAGCCGGCTTGGCGGCGAGAGACGCGGTCCACTGGTCGAGCAGGCGGGTCATCCGCTCGACCTGGGCTGGTTCCTCCTCGAAGCGGTCGTCGAGCTCGAAGGGGTCGTCGCTGACGCGGTAGAGTTCGAAGTACGTCTTGGAGTCGTCGAGCGCCCAGGCGGGCGGGCCGTCGCGCCCCTGGTCGCGCACCTTGGCAAGCAGCTTCCACTCGCCGTCGCGCACCGCCAGCCAGTGCCGGTTGTCGTCGTCCTCGAAGAAGAAGCGCATGTGGAAGGACTGCTCGCGGACGCGCGCGTCGCGCGTGCCGTCGAGGATCGGGCGCAGGTTCTCGCCGCGCACATCGGCCGGCAGCGGCAGGTCGGCGAGGGCGGCGACGGTCGGGAGGATGTCGATCAGTTCCACCGGCGCCGCGATGCGACGCGGCTCGAACGGTGGGGCGCCAATCAGCAACGGCACGCGCAGCACCTCGTCGTACATGACGTCCTGGTGGCCGGTGAGACCGTGCTCGTCGCCGAAGGCCTCGCCGTGGTCGGCGGTGACGATGACCAGCAGGCGCTCGCCGACGCCCAGTTCGGCGAGCTTGCGCAGCACCCGGCCGACCAGGTCGTCCGCGTTGCGCACCTCGGCGTCGTAGCGCGTCCAGTTCGCCTCGCGCAGGTGCGGGTTGTCGGCGGTCGGCGGCAGGTGCGGGCTCATGTCGTGGATCCAGACGAAAAACGGCCCCTCGGCGTGCGCCGTCAGCCAGGCCATCAGCGCCGGTTCGCTGGCCGCGAACGAGGCCTTGTGCTCGCCGGCCTGCAGCGGCACGAGGTGGTCGGGCACGACGGTGTCGAAGCCCTGCCGGAAGCCGCCGCGCGCCGCGACCAGCAGCGCGTGCGTATTGAACGTCGCGGTCGGCACGCCGCGCTGTTGGAAGAGCTCCGCCAGCGTCACCGCGTCGGCGGCGATGGCGTCGGCGTTGGTGTAGGCGCCGACCTCGACCGGGTAGCGGCCGGTGAGCAGGGCGGCCAGCGACGGCACGGTCCACGGAGCGGCGACGAAGGCGCGCTCGAAGACCACCGACTGGTGCGCCAGCGCGTCGAGGTTCGGCGAGGTCGGCCGCGTCGTGTAGCCGTAGGTGCCGAGGCGGTCGGCGCGCAGCGTGTCGATGCTGATCAACACCACCTGCTGGGCGCGCCACCCGACGGTGCCGCGATAGTAGCGGCCGAGCGTCAGGGCCAGGCTGGACAGCAGGAGGGTTATCGCAACCAGGCGAACGATGCGCATGCGGGCGGACGGGCGGTCAGGGCAGCTCAGGCAGCTCGCTCGGCGCAGCGGTCCAGCCCTGCTCGGCGAAGAACTGCTGCAGGGTCTTGGCGATCTGCCCGGCCAGGCGCCCGGCGTCGGCCGACAGCGAGGCGGTGAGCTCCTTCACGCCGCCGGCGGCGGCCGCCGCTTGCGCGGCGGCGCCGGCCCCCATGGTCACCGCCGCGCCGGGCAGCGGCGGGCTGGTGCCGATAGCCGTGAAGTCGAGCAGCTCGTCGGCGGCGCGGGCGTCGGTGACGCGGTAAAGTTGCACCTGGGCGCTGACGCTCGACTGCCCCTGGTGGAAGCCGATCGCCATGCGGCGCATGCGGTTGCCCTCGTCGAGATCGACGAACTGGCCGCCGACGGCGATGGCGCCGAGCGGCGGCGCCTGGTCGCGGCTGCGGCGCTGCGCCGGCAGCCCCATCGCGGTGATACGTCGCGCGAGATCGGCCGCCACCGTGTCGGCGACTTGGTGCGCCAGCGCCGTCGTCTGCGCGTCCTGCCCGCCGCCGCGGTCGCCGCGCACGCGGTCGCGAAGGCGCTGCAGCGGCCCGCCCGGGTCCACGTTCACCGCCGACGCGTCGACGGCGAAGTCGTACACGTACACCACCGCCGGCTTCGCCAGCCCGACCGCATCGGTCTGCTTGGTGATCCGGTACCCGGTGGTGCAGCCAGCGAGCCCCAGAACAAGCCCCGACAGAGAGACACGGAGGAACGGAGCCCGGAAGGAGCCTGCGTCTGAAATCATGCTCATCCCCTTCCCATCTCCGGTCCTCCGTGTCTCCGTGTTGCAGTCGTCTCTTCTCTCAGAACTGCGCCCACCAGGGGGCCTCTTCGGGGACGGCGCTCTCGAGGGCGACGTGGCGCTCGCTGAGCAACGTGCCCCGGGAGAAGTACAGGCGGGCGAGCTCGATGTTGTAGGTCGCCAGCGACTGGACCTCCTGGCGCTCGGCCTGCGTCAGCCGCTCGGTGAAGTCGATGAGGTCCTTGGTGGTCGCCAGGCCGACGTCGAAGCGCGCCTGTTGGTTGCGTACGTTCTCCTCGGCCAGCTCGCGCGCGACACGCGTCGCCTGAATGCTGGTGACCAGCGCCTTGAGGTTGTTCACCGCCTGGGTGATCTCGCGCGTGACGTCCTCCTCGAGTTGTTCCAGTCCCAGGCGCGCCGCCTCGGCGTTCACCTTCGCCTGGGCGTACTGTGCCTTGGCGCCGGCGTTGGCGATCGGAATCTCGATACGGGCGCCGACCAGGTACTGGTAGTACCGCCCGTCGGTGAGCAATTCGAGCGAGCGATCGTAGCCGCCGAGCACATGCGGGTTCGGCACGCCGATCTGGTTGGGTGGCACGTTGGCGGCATCGCCGCCGAGGCCCGCGAGGCCGATCGAGCCGACGAAATCGAAGCGCGGCAGCAGCGCGTTCTCGGCGATCTTGCGTTGGACACGGCTGCCATCGACGTCGAGCCGCGCCGCCAACAGCTCGGGCCGCTGCTCGTAGGCCACCGCCAGGCTGCGGTCGAGGTCGAGGTCGGTCGGCACCATCGTCGGCTGGTCGGCCGGCTCGATCATGATCAACTCCTGCGCCGCCTCGTCCTTGGCGTTGATCAGCGCGCGCAGGTTGTCGCGGGCGATGCGCTGCAGGGCGCGCGACGTGACGAGTTGCGCTTCGCGGCGCGCCACCTCGGCCTCCGATTCGAGCACCATGGTGCGCGGCAGGGCGCCGACGTTGAAGCGGCCCGCGTTCTGGCGCAGCAGCTCCTTGGCCAGGTCGAGGCCTTTCTCCTCGACGCGCACGCTCTCGATCGCCAGCACGTAGGTCCAGTAGGCGCGTTCGACGTTTTCGATCAGCGTCGCCACCGCCGCCTCGTAGTCGTGCAACGACGCCGCTTCGCCGATCTGCGCCACGTCGACGACCAGCAGCGAGAAGCGCCAGCCGAAGTCGCGCAGCAGCGGTTGGTTGAGGGACAGATTCAGGCCGGTGTAGTAGGCCGGCACGAGCTGGTTGACGACGTTGGGATCGCTCGACAGGCGCTGATTGGTCCACTCGGCGTTGAGGGCGGCGCCGGTGACGAGGCGCTTGCCGATGCCGGCGTTCCAGTTGATCGCCTGGTCGAAGGACTCGTTCGAATTGTCGTTGGTGAAGGCGCTGATGGTGCTGACGGGCAGCTTGTTGCGCGACTTGTTGGTGTTGGCGAACGCCGCTGGGTCGAACTGCGCGTAGGCGGAGCGCACGGCATTGGCGGCGGCGATCGGGGTCAACTTCGCGACGCGCAGGCCGGTGTTGTTCTCCAGCGCCAGGCCGATGCACTCGGCGAGCGTGATCGGCCGCGGCGCGGCCGAGTCGCCGAGCCGGCCGTAGTGACCGCGCTCGCGCTCGAAGGCGTCGGTCGGCACCGTCGCGCTCCACTGATCGCGCAGAACGGTCGGCAGGCTCGGCACGTCATCGAGCAGGTACTCGCGGGTCGCGTCGCCGCTCAGCGCCTCCTCGGCCCAGACCGGGGTAGTCGCCGCCAGCAGCGCTGCCACGAAAGGCGTCCATTTCGGCATGAAAGTCATTCCGTCACCATCTCTACCAGCGCGTCGTTAGCACCGCCCCCGCCAGCGGTCACGCCGGGGTGCGGCCGTTGGCGGCGGCGCGGCGGGCCGGCCACCAACCGCGCAGGCGTTTCCACACCGTCGCCCGACCCAGATCGTCGAAGAGGGAGTACGCGACGGGCGTCATCAACAGGGTCAGCAACAGGCACAGGGTCTGGCCGCCGATGATCACCTTGGCCATCGCGGCGCGGCTGCTCGAGCCGGGGCCCTGGCCGAGGGCGATGGGGATCATGCCCGCGACCAGCATGACGGTGGTCATGAGGATGGGCCGCAGCCGCACGTGGTTGGCCTGCATGATCGCCTCATCGCGCGGCAGGCCGTGCGCGCGCAAGGTGTTGGTGTAGTCGATCTGCAGGATGCCGTTCTTCTTGACGATGCCGAAGAGCATGAACAGGCCAAGCACGCTGTAGATGTTGAGCGTCTCGCCGAGCAGCCACAGCGAGAAGAAGGCGAACGGAATCGACAGCGGCAGCGCCAGCAGAATGGTGATCGGCTGCGAGTAGCTCTCGAACTGCGCCGCCAGGATCATGTACATGAAGAGGAAGCTGAGGCCGAAGGCGACGAGGAAGTTGGCGTTGCTCTCGCCGAGCGATTTCGCGCGGCCGCCGAAGGTGATGCCGTAGGTCGGCGGCAGGTCGAAGCCGGCGACGATCTGCTTGACGCGCTCGACGGCTGTGCCGAGCGCGATGCCATCGAGGTTGGCGACGATCGTCACCTTGCGCTGCCGGTTGTGGTGCTCGATCTGCGAGGGACCGCGTTCTTCCGAGAGCGTCGCCAGGTTGGCGAGGCGCACCAGCTCGCCGTTGGGCGCGGCGATGGCGACGTCGCCAATGGCGCGCGGATCGCTGCGGTGGGCCCGCTCGGCGCGCAGCCAGACGTCGATCTGGTCCTGCTCTTCGCGGAAGGTACTGATCGGCTCGCCGCCGACCAGCGTGCGCAGGGCGGCGGCGATGTCGCGCACGTTGATGCCCCACAGGGCGGCCTTGTCGCGCTGGATCTCGACGCGCAGCTCCGGCTGGCGCACCGACAGCGTCGTGTCGACGTCGACGAAACCCGGCGTGGCGCGCAGCTGGGTCGTGATCGCCTTCGACAAGGCGTCGAGCTTGGCCAGGCTCGGGCCGCTGAGGTCGAATTCGATGTCGCTGAAGCGCTGACCGCCACTGACCAGCAGGTTGACCTGCTGGACGCTGCTGCGCAGGTCCGGGTAGTCGGCCATGATCGCACGTGCCTGCTTCATGATGTCGGTCTGCGACAGCGTGCGCGCTTCGAGCTCGTCGAGGCGGACGTAGATCGTGCCCTTGGTCACCGGCCCCTCGCCGGCGCGCAGGCGCCCGGTGGCGTCGCCGATGGTGGTGAGCTGGTGGCGGACGTGCGGCAGCGCGCCGAGGCGGGTCTCGATGCCGCGCAGGGTTTCGTCGGTGCGCGGCAGGCTGAAGCCCTCCGGCGTCTGCACGGTGACTTCGAATTCGCTCTGGTCGTCGTGCGGCACGAAGTCCTTGCCGAGCGCCTTGAACAGCGGCACGACACTGCCCATCACCACGAGAGAGACGAGGACCACCACCCAGCGGTGGCGCAGTGACCAGGCCAGCACGGCGCCGTAGGCGCGGTCGATGGCATCGTACACCGGCTTGGGCCGATGCGCGCGCGGTGACAGGCGCAGGAAGCGGGCGCAGAGCATCGGCGTCAGGGTGAACGAGACGACCAGGGAGACGAGGATGGAGACCGCGACGGTGATGCCGTAGCTGCTGAAGAAGCGCCCGACCTGGCCGGCCATGAAGGCGACGGGCAGGAAGATGACCACCAGCGACAGGGTCGTCGCCATGACCGCGAGGCTGATCTCGGCGGTCGCCTCGCTGGCGGCGCGGCGCGCGTCGACGCCCTTCTCCTCCATGTAGCGAACGATGTTCTCGAGCACCACGACGGCGTCGTCGATGACGATGCCGGTGGCCAGAACGAGCGCCAGCATCGTCATGTTATTGAGCGTGAAGTCGAGGTAGCGCATGACGGTGAACGTCGCGACGATCGACACCGGGATGGCTACCGCGGCGATGAGCGTGGCGCGCAGGTTGGCGATGAACAGCAGGACGGTGAGGCTGACCAGCACGCCGGCGAGGATGAGGTGGTACTGCACCTCGTCGATCGAGCGCTGGATGAAGCGCGACTGGTCGCGCACCGGCTCGATCTTGATGTCGGACGGCAGCGTCGGGGCGATCGTCGCCAGGCGGCGCTTGACGGTGTCGATGACCGCGACGGTGTTGGTACGGCTCTGCTTGCGGATGAGCAGCGTCACCGCCGGCTGGCCGTCGAGGCGCGCCTTGGTGCGCGGTTCGACGTAGGCGTCCTGCACCGTGCCGATGTCGCCGATGGTCAACGGCCGCCCTTGCGCGGTGCCGACGATGAGGCCGCGGAAGTCGTCGGCGCGCTGGATGCGCCCCATCGTGCGCAGCAGCAGCTCCTTCTGGCCCTGGTCGACGCGGCCGCCCGGCACCTCGATGTTCTGCGCCCGGATGGCGTTGCGCACCTGGTCGATCGACAGGCCGTAGGCGGCGAGTTTGTCGGTATCGAGGGCGATGTTGATGGCCCGTTCGAGGCCGCCGATGAGCGATACCGAACCGACGCCGCGTTGGGTCTCGATGTCCTCCTTGATCTGCTTCTTCGCGATTTCCGTGACCTCGCGCAGGTCGCGGTTGCCGGAGACGACGATGCTGAGGATCGGCGTGCCCTCGATGTCGAACTTCGCCACCAGCGGCGCGTCGGTGCCCTCGGGAAGCTGCGTCAGCACGCTCGAGACCTTGTCGCGCACGTCCTGCGCGCCGGCGTCGCCGTCGCGCGCCAGGTCGAAGAAGACGACCAGCGTCGAGATGCCCTCGCTGGTGGTCGAGGTCATCTGGTCGATGCCCTCGATGGTATTGATCGCCTCCTCGAGGGGCTTGGTGACGCTGCTCTCCATCTCCTCGACGCTGGCGCCGCTCAGCGTCGTGGTGACGGTGACGATGGCGAAGTCGATGTTCGGGTACAGGTCGACCGCCAGGTGCTTGTACGAAAACCAGCCGAAGACGACCAGGAAGAGGATGAACATGGTCGTCGCCACCGGGCGACGAATGCAGGCGTCGACGATCGGCATCGCTCAGCCGCCGCTCCAGCGCACCGCCACCGGCATCTTGTTCTCCAGCTTCACCAACCCGGAGGTCGCCACCACCTCGTCGGGCTTGAGGCCCTCGAGGATCTCGACCAGGCCCTCGTCATCGCGCGTGCCGATGCGCACGTGGCGCTCGTAGGCGACGTTGTCGCGCACGACGAACAACTTGGTGACGCCGGCAAAGGAGATGATCGCCGTTTCCGGCACCAGCACCGCCTGGTCGTCGGCGCGGGTGACGATGTTGGCGGCGGCGAAGAAGCCGGGCTTCAGGCGCCGGTCGGTGTTGGGCACCTCGGCTTCCACGGTGATCGAGCGGTTCTCGGCGTTGGCGGCCGGGCTGACACGGCGCAGCCGGCCGGCGAACTCGACCGTCGGGTAGGCGTCGACCTTGAGCTGCACCGGCTGCCCGACCTGCAGTTCCTCGGCGAAGCGCTCCGGCACGTCGCCGCGCAGGGTGAGCGGGTCGTCGGCGACGAGCGCGAACAACGGCGTCCCCGGCCGCACGTACTCGCCGGCGGAGACCAGGCGCTTGGCGACCGAGCCGGTGAGCGGCGAGCGCACGCGCTTGTGCTCGAGCAGCACGGTCATGCCGTCGCGCTGCGCCTGGACGACGGCGACGGCGGTCTGCATCGCCTCGTACTCTTGCGGCGAGATCACCGTCGTCTTCAGCAACTCGCGGCCGCGCGCCTCGTCGGCGCGCGCCTTGGCGAGGCGCGCGTCGATCTCGCGCAACTGCGCGCGCGTGTTGCTGTCGTCAACCTCGGCGAGGATGTCGCCGGTCTTCACCGGGTCGCCGAGATCGACGGTGAGTTTCTCCAGCTGCCCCTCGACCTGGCTCGACAGCGTCATCTCGGCGTTGCCGAACAGCGTGCCGACGAACTTGAGCAGGCGCTTGATCGGCCGCACCACCACCGGCGCGACGGTCACCTGCAGGCGTTGATCCGCGGTCGGCGTCGCCACCGGCCCCTGCGCGGTGCCGGGCTTGGCGCAGCCGGCCAGCGCGGCGGCGGCGAACAGCGCGGCGATCCGGGCGCGCCCGGTCATCGCTTCGCTCCCGCTCGACGCGACACCGCGGACACCGCGGCCAGCGCCGGCGTGCGCGGCTGCATGCCGACGCGCACGCCGCCGAGGAAGGTGCGCGTCACCAGGCGCGCCAGGGCGGCCGGCTTGGCGGTGTCGTCGCGGTAGAGGCAGACCGCGCGGATCATGCCGAACAGCATCTCGACCGCTACGCGCGGATCGACCCGCGTCGGCCCGAGCTCCATGGCGATGCGGTCGCCGACGCGCGCCACCAACTCCTCGCGGCGCTGCGTCCACTCGACCCGCTCGCTGGCGTCGATCTTCGCCTCATGGCGGTGCAGGAGGATGAAGAAATCCCGCCGCTGCCAGAAGTAGCCGATGATGGTGCCGGTCAGCGCCTCGATCACCTTGTCGAGCGCGGCGCGGCGGGCGAGGACGGCGCTGATGGCGTCCTGCATGCCCTGCAAACCGTCGAGGAGGGTGGCGAAGTAGAGTTCCTCCTTCGAGGCGAAATAGCGGTACAATGTCCCCTTGCCCATCTTCAGGCGGCCGCTGATCTCGTCGGTCAGCACCTCGTGAAAGGGGCGCTCCGAGAAGACCTCGGCGGCGCAGCGCAGGATCGCCGCCCGGGTGTGCTCGCTCTTCTTTCGTCCGCGCATCGAGGGGAATTCCGGTACTGACTGGTCAGTTCTTACCAGTGATTGTGGATGTGTCAACACGGCATCCGGCGCGCTGCCGGTTCAGGCGTCGGCGGGCCGCGACGCGAGCAGCGCCGCGACCTCGGGCAGGGTCGGCAGGCTCGGCCGGCCGCCAAGCCTGGTGCAGGCGAGGGCGGCGGCCGCCGCCGCGAAGTGCAGGGCGCGGGCGGCCGGCCAGCCCTGCAGGAGGCCGTACAGGCAGCCGGCGTGGAAGCAATCGCCGGCGCTGGTGGTGTCGACGACCGGGACGCGGAAGGCGGGCACGTAGCGCGGCGCGCCGTCGACCCAGGCCAGGGCCCCGCCGGCGCCGAGCGTGGCGGCGACCAGGCGCGGGCCGGCGGCGGCCATGGCGCGCAGGGCGGCGGCAAGGTCGGCGCGGCCGGTGTGCCGCTGCGGGAAGCCGTCGCCGACGATGACGACGTCGCTGTGCGTCAGCAGCGCCGCGGTCTGCGGTCCGGGGATGTCGACGTCGAGCATCACCAGCGCGCCGGCGGCGCGCGCCCAGGCGGCGGCGTGCAGCGCCGTGTCGGCGTCGTCGGCGTCGAGGAGCAGGGCGCGACCGGCGCAGAGCACGCGGCGGTCGAGCTCGTCGGCGCGCAGCGCCAGGCCCTCCGGTCGTTGCCACAGGACGCTGCGCGCGCCGGTCACCGCATCGACGAGGACGATCGAGGTCTGGCTGGCGATCGCGCGGCGCCGGCGCGCCGCCGAGACGTCGACGCCCGCGTCCTGCAGGTCGCGGCGCTGCATCAGGCCGCCGGCGTCGCTGCCGAGCGCGCCGACGTAGGCGGTGCGCAGCCCCCACCGCTGCAGCGCCACCAGCGCCGTCGGCACCTGGCCGCCGGGGTGGATCTGGTAATCGAGCAGCCGCAGCTTGGCGTCGCCGAGCACCGGGCCGGGCAGCACGCAGACGGTGTCCACGGTGCCGACGCCGAAGCCGACGACGTCGAAGCGGACGGCGGCGCGCGACGGGCGGCGGGAAGGCGCGCGGCGCGGGGCGCCGCGCGCCGCGGTCATGGGGTCTCCGCCGCCGTGTGCGCTGCGCCCGGGTCCGGGGCCACGATGATGCCGGCGACCGGCACATCGACGAAGGGCCGCGCCGGGCTGGTGGTGTGCACGCGCACGACGGTCTCGAACGGCCCCGGCGCCGCCGCGGCGGCGGTGCCGAGGAGCAGCGCCCGACCCCGGTCCGCGTCGACGACGCGCGCCGTCAGTTGCGCCGCGGGGCAGCTCGCGGTCGTGAAGCGCAGGCCGTCGTTGCCGCTGCGCAGGGCGACGCGGCGCAGCGCCGCGGCGCCGCGCGGCACCGGGCCGAGGTAGACGCGCGCCGGCTCGGCCACCGCCTCCAGCGCCACGGTGCCGGTGAGCAGCAACAGCGCGGCGCGCTGCTGCGGATCATTGCTATAGACGGTCACCGTGCGGCGCTGCGGACCCGGCCAGTCGGCGGTCTCGCAGCGGCTGCGGATGGTGCCGACAGCGCCCGGCGCGATGTCGCTGCCGCCCCCCAGGGTCGCCTCGCACCCCGGACCCGGCCGCAGTTGAATGATCGTCAGCGGCGCCCCGCCGTCGTTGCGGAAGGCGAAGGTATGCTCGATCGGCGCGCCCTGCGGCAGCGGTCCGGCGTCGTGCGCGGTGGCGGCAAAGACCAGCCGCGGCGGGGCGCTCGGCGGCGGCGCCTCGGGCCCGCAGCCCGCCGCCAGGGCGGCGAGCAGGGCGCCGAGGGCACGGCGGCGGAGCGGCGCGCGCACGCGGCTCAGGGCAGCACGGCGATGGCGCGCAGCGGCCCACCCGAGCCGCCGGCGATGAGCATCGGCAGGGCGATCAGCGTCGCGCCGGCGCGCGGCAGGCGGTCGAGATTGGCGAGGTTCTCGAGGCCCGGCTCATCGGCGCCGTTGACGATGCGGTGGACGATGAAGTCGCGCGAGGGGCCGTGGTCGAGGCTCGGCGTGTCGACGCCGATCGCCTTGATGCCGCCCTCGGCGACGAGAAACTCCGCTGCGTCGCCACGCGCGAGCGACTCGAAGGCGAAGCCCTTCTCGGTCGGCCAGTACACCGTGCGCGCGTCGAACGGATGCGTGAGGTCGACGACCTTGGCGGCGTCGATGTCGACGCCGCGGACCGGCACGGCAAGGAGCAGTGCGAGGAGAACCGTACGCGGCCGCATCGCCGACCCCCGCAACCCCAATGCCTACCGCCGCCCCTGGCGGCGCCGCTCGGCGCGCGGCGCCTGCGGCGCAACGGTGGCGGTGCCCACTGCCGTCGGCAGCAGCTCCTTCAAATGAATCCCCGCCCAGATGACGAACGGGAACAGCTGCGTGTCCCAGCTCTGCACGAACGCGTCGAGAAACTGGTAGGTGCGCGCCATGAAGGGGCTCCACACACCCGCGAACGTCGCCGCGTAGAAGGCCTTGATTCCCACCACCACGTCGAACACCTGCAGCACCAACGCCACGCCCACCGCCAGCGCCAGCCGCGCCGCCTTGGCGCCCCAACTCGGCGCCGGCGTGGCGAGCATCAGCGGGATCAGCAGCACCAGGTTCGCCATCACCCACTCGGCGGGAATGCCCTGCGGCGGGATGCGCACGACGCCCGGCGTGCTCTGCAGCCAGTCGCGCATCGACGTCCCGGCCGGCGGCGGCGCGCTGAGAAACAGGTTCTGCTGCACGTAGAAGATCGCCGTCGGGCTTCGCTGCGGCTCGATGAACAGCGCCGTCGGGTGGCTCCAGGCGGGGTCGCTGGAGAACTCCGTCCCCCAGATGCCGAGGCGCGAGGCGCCCAGCAACAGCTGCGCCCACGCCGGCGCCAGCGGCTTCCACGCGGCGTAGGTGAGGGCGAGGCAACCGACCAGCAGGAGCAGAAAGCGCAGCGGCTTAATGCGCAGGCGCATCGGCGTAGCGGCTCGCCCAGAACAGCCACAGCGCGACCGCGACGCAGACCACCAGGGCCTGCGCGACGTAGACGTGCGTGTCGTGGAAGATCTCGTGGAAGAAGAGGCCGATGAGGAACAGCCCGCAGACGCGGACGATGTTGACGAGCTGGATGGCGACGATGCCGAGCACCGTGCCGAACCCGCGCGACCGCCACGAGGTCGGAAAGGCGAGCACCGCGGCGAGATAAATGCTGGTCGGCACCGCGCCGGAGCACGCCGGCGCGACGTCGACCTCGAACGCGCCCGAGCCCATGATCGTGCCGATCTTGTGCACCGGAAAGCCGCCCAGCGCGCCGATGACCGTCAGAACGCCGTAGCTCATCCAGGCGGAGAACTGCGCCAGTCCGGCGCCGATGTCGACGACTTTCAGGATCGGCTCGTAAGTGAGCACGAAGAAGAAGGCCATGATCAGGAACACGAAGGTCCCGATCACGCGCACCGCGAGCCACGTCGACATCTGGCTCGGTGGCTAACGGGGGGTGGGTGGCGAGTCAAGGTCGCGTAGCGACAGGTCGCGCCGTGGGCGACAAATCCGCGGCGGCGGTGTAGCTCCCCAGCCATGCGGGCGCGCGATCTGGTGGCGTTGGAGTTCCCGCGCGTCACGGCGCGGGTGGCGGAGCTGGCCGCCTCGCCGGCCGGGCAGGAGCGCTGCCGGGCGCTGGCGCCGACCGCCGACCGCGCCGCCGCCGACGCCGCCCTCGAGCGCGCCTGGCAGTTGCACCGGCTGTGCGAGCAGCACGGTGATCCGCCCCTGCCGGCCTTCGCCGACGTGCGCGCCGCCCTGCGCAGCGCCGCGCACGAGGGCTTCGTGCTCGACGGCCGCGCCCTGGTCGCGGTGCGCGCGACGCTGGCGGCGCTGCGCGCCGTCGGCGCCTTCTTCCGCCGCCACATCGAGACGGCGCCGGCGCTCGCCGCGCTGCCCGAACGCCTGGTCGCCTTCCCTGCCCTGGAGGCCGCGCTCGGCCGCGCCCTCGACGACGACGGCCAGGTGCTCGACGCCGCCAGCCCCGCCCTGGCGCGCCTGCGCGCCGGCATCCGACGCCTGCGCGACGGCCTGCAGCGCAAGCTCGAGGAGTTGGTCGCCCGCCGCGGCCTGGCCGACGTCATCGCCGACGACTATGTCACCATCCGCAACAACCGCTTCGTCGTGCCGGTGCGCGCCAGCGCCGCGACGCAGCTGCCCGGCGTCGTGCAGGATCGCTCGGTGTCGGGCGAGACGTTCTTCGTCGAACCGCTGTTCGCCGTCGAGATGAACAACGAGCTGCTGCTCGCCGTGCGCGAGGAGGAGATCCTCGTGCAGCGCATTCTCACCGACCTCACCGCCCTGGTCGGCGCCCAGCACGCGGCGATCGCGGCAAGCGTCGAGGCGCTGATCGAGGCCGACTGCCTGGTCGCCGCCGCCCGCTTCGCGCGCGCCTACCACTGCACGCGGCCGACGTTCAGCGACTTCGCCGTCGAGCTGCGCGGCGCGCGCCACCCCGGTCTGCTGTTCGGCGGCCGCGCGGTGACGCCGATCGACGTCGTGCTGCCCGCCGACCGCCATGTGCTGGTCGTCACCGGCCCCAACACCGGCGGCAAGACCGTCGCCCTCAAGACCCTCGGCCTGTGCGCCCTGATGGCGCAGAGCGGCCTGCTCATCCCCGCCGCCGAGGGCGCCCGGCTGCCGTGCTTCGGCGCCGTGTTCGCCGACGTCGGCGACGAGCAGAGCATCGAACGCAACCTGTCCACCTTCTCCGCCCACGTCGCCAATCTGTGCGAGATCGCCGCCGCCGGGGCGCGCGGCGCCCTGGTGCTGCTCGACGAGCCCGGCGTCGGCACCGACCCCGAGGAGGGCGCCGCGCTGGCGATCGGCCTGCTGCGCTGGTTCGACGCCGCCGGCGCGCACCTGGCGCTGACGACCCACTACACGCCGCTCAAGCTGTTGGCGCTCGACGACCCGCGCTGCGTCGTCGCCGCGGTGGACGTCGACGTCGACACGCTGACGCCGCGCTATCGCCTGATCTACGAGTCGATCGGCCGCAGCCTCGCCCTGCCGATCGCGCGCCGCCTCGGTCTGCCCGCCGCCATCCTCGACACCGCCGCGGCGGCACAGCCCGAACATGCGCGGGTGCTCAACGCCGCGCTCGAACGCCTCGAGCGCACGCGCGCCGGGCTCGAGACCCGCCTGGCGGCCGCCGCCGCGCACGCCGCGCAGCTCGCCGCGGATGCCGCCGAATCGACCCGCCTGCTCGCCGAGCTGCGCGAGCGCCGCCGCGCCGCCTGGCAGGAGGAGCTGCGCGGCGCGCGCGCGTTCGTGCGCCAGCTCAAGGCGGACGGCCGCGCCCAGCTCGAGGGCCTGCGCGCCGACGCGGCGTCGCGGGCCGAGTTCGCCCGCTTCACGCGCGAGCAGGAGGCGGCGCTGGCGGCCCGCGAGCACGACGAAGCGGTGCCGCCACCGGCGTGGGCGGCGGTGCTGCCCGGGCGTATCGAGGTCGGCGACACGGTCGAGGTGAGCGACCGCGGCATCCGGGGCGAGCTGCTCGAGATCGCCGGCGCGCGGGCCTGGATCCAGCGCGGCGCCATGCGCTTCGAGGTCCCGACGGCGCAGCTACGCCGCCTCGGCGCGGCGCCGCCCACCGCGCCGCCGGTCGTCGCCTTCGCCGCCCCTGCCAGCGACGCCGGCGCCGGCGAGCTCAACCTGATCGGCCTGCGCGCCCGCGAAGCCCTCGACCGCCTGGCGCCGTTTCTCGACAACGCCGCGCGCGGCGACCGCGAGAGCGTGCGCATCGTGCACGGCGTCGGCAGCGGCGCCCTGCGCCGCGCCGTGCAGGACCACCTCGCCACCTCGCCGTACTGCGCCGGCTTCCGCGTCGGCGAACCCGCCGAGGGCGGCGCCGGGGTGACCGTCGCGCTGCTGCACTGAGTGGCATCTGGGATCCCCTCACCCCATCGCCCATGCACGTGCGGAGTACATGGTAACTCCCGCAGGGAGAGGGTCAGGGTGAGGGGGTCGACTCGGCTCCAGGTGGCGATCCACGCCTCGTTGTGGTTTACGCAGCACAGCACATCGGAGGAGGACGCCATGGCTGCAGGACCCCGCGAACGAATCGCCAGTCTGATCAAGGACGTCGAGAAGGCCGCCCGGCAGTTGCGCAGCGACATCCGCAAGCGCACCAAGGCGGCGCCGAAGTCGCTGCAGGGGCTCGGCGACCGCATGCGCAAGGGCGGCGCCGAAGTGGCGGCGCAGGTCGAGAAGTACGTGCACGAGTTCCGTCTCAGCCTCGAAGGCGCCAAGCCGGCGCCGAAGCGCAAGGCGGCGCGCCCGGCGGCGCCGAAGCGCAAGAAGGCGACGCCGCGCCGCACGCGCAAGTGAACGGACTGCCGCTCGACGCGACGCCGCGATGGCTCGGGCGCAGCACGCTGCGCGTCTTCCCGCTCGCCTACGGCTGCGGGCGTTTCGCCGGCACGTCGGTGCGCGACGCGCGCGCCAAGCTCGACGCCGCGCTGGCGCTCGGGGTGACGCTCTTCGACCACGCCGATGTCTACGGCGGCGACGGCGCCGCCGAGCGCCTCTTCGGCGAGGCCCTGGCGGAGGCGCCGCGGCTGCGCGACGGCATGGTGATCGCCAGCAAGTGCGGCGTCGTGCCGGGGATGCCGTACGACTCCAGCCCGGCGCACGTCAGCGCCGCCTGCGAGGCGTCGCTGCGGCGCCTGCGCATCGAGACCCTCGACCTCTACCAAATCCACCGCCCCGACTGGGTCGCCCACCCGCGCGCCCTCGCCGGCGCCCTCGACGCGTTGCGCCGCGACGGCAAGATCCGCGCCGTCGGGGTCTCGAACCACACCCCGGCGCAGGTCGACACCTTGCAGCGGTGGCTGCCATTTCCGATCGTCACCCACCAGGTGGCACTCAATCCGTGGAGTCTCGACGCGTTGCGCGACGGCGTCCTCGATCACTGCCTGCGCGAACGCGTCGCGCCGCTCGCCGCGGGCCCGCTCGCCGGCGGCGAGCTGCTGGCGCCACTCGAGGACGCCCGGCGCGAGCCCGAGGGCGCTCGCCTGACGGGGTTGCTCGAGTGTCTCGACCGTCTGGCGGCGCGCGAGGGTGTGGCGCGCAGCGCCATCGCCCTCGCCTGGCTGCTCGTCCACCCGGCCGGCATCATCCCGATTCTCGGCACGCAGCGCGCCGATCGCATCGCCGCCGCCGCCGATGCCTTCCGCGTCACGCTGTCGCGGCAGGATTGGTACGACGTGGTGGTGGCGTCGCAGGGGCATCGGCTGCCCTAGTCTCCCCCGCCGCGGGTGGCTTGGCTGCGGCGTCACATCGGCTAGGCTCCGTCGTCATGAAGCGCGACATCTTCAGCCCCGATCACGACCTCTTCCGCGAGCAGTTCCGCAAGTTCGTGGAGAAGGAGATCGCGCCCAAGGTGGCGCAGTGGAACGAACGCGGCAGCAGCGACCGCGAGACCTGGCGCAAGGCCGGCGCCGCCGGCTTCCTCGGCGCCAACCAACCGGTCGAGTACGGCGGCGCCGGCGGCGACTTCCTCTACGACGCCATCGTCACCGAGGAGATGGCCGACGTGCGGGCGCACGCGATGATGATCTCGCTGCACTCCGACATCTGTCTGCCCTACCTGGTCCATTACGGCAGCGAGGAGCAGAAACGGCGCTGGGTGCCCGGCGCCATCGCCGGCGACGTGCTGCTCGGCATCGCCATGACCGAGCCCGGTACCGGCTCCGATCTCGCCAACGTGCAGACGCGCGCCCGCCGCGACGGCGACCACTTCGTCATCAACGGCGCCAAGATCTTCATCTCCAACGGCCAGATCGGCGACCTGTTCATCGTCGTCTGCAAGACCGACCCGGACGCCACACCGGCGCACAAGGGCATCAGCCTGATCCTGGTCGAGGCGAGCACGCCCGGCTTCGTGCGCGGCCGCAAGCTCGACAAGCTCGGCCTGCGCGGCCAGGACACCAGCGAGCTGGCCTTCGAGGACTGCCGTGTGCCGGTCGCCAACGTGCTCGGCCAGGAGGGGCGCGGCTTCATCCAGTTGATGGAGCAACTGCAACAGGAGCGCCTCAGCATCGCCGTGTCGTCGATGGCCTCGTGCCGGCGCGCCCTCGCCGACACCATCGCCTACTGCCAGGAACGGCGCGCCTTCGGCCAGCCCATCGCCGCCTTCCAGAACACCCAGTTCACGCTCGCCGAGCTGGCCACCCAGGTCGAGGTCGGCCAGGCCTTCACCGACCGCTTGCTGGCGGCGCACGTGCGCGGTGACGATGTCGTCACCGAGGTCAGCATGGCCAAGTGGTGGACCACCGATCTGCAGAAGCGCCTGACCAGCGAGTGCCTGCAACTGCACGGCGGCTACGGGTTCATGCTCGAGTACCCGATCGCCATGGACTACGCCGACGCCGCGGTGCAGTCGATCTACGCCGGCACCAACGAGATCATGAAGGTGATCATCGCCAAGCGCATGGGCCTCGGCTGAGGCGCGGCGGTCGGCGGTGACGTCGCCGCGCGCATCCGGCTGCTGCCGCGCCGGCGGCCCGGCGGCGGACCATGGCCTTGACCGCGGGCCCGCCGATCAGGCGGACGGCGCTGCCAGGCGTTGCGCGATACGGTCGAGCCAGGCGTTCAGCAGGGCGGCATGGGCGGCGAGGCGGGCGGCGATGATCAACGCCAACGTTTCGTTGTAGGCGTGCACCGTGTCGTTGCGGTCGTCGGCCATCGCCAGGGCGCGGGCCGTCTCGGACTCGTCGAGGAGTCCGCTGCCGCCGCTGGCACGGGCGATCTGCTTCGGCGAGCCGGCCGGGCTGCACTCGCGGTCGCGCAGGTAGAGCTGCGCCAGCTTCCACACCGTCTCGCAGCTGTATTCGAAGCGCTGCAGGGCGGCGTCGCGCTCGATCGGCGTCAACGGGCGGCCCATCAGCTCGTCGAGCTGCGCCAGCGCCCGCCGCGCCAGCCCGAGGCGCTGCGTCAGCCGGTCCATTCCACCGCGTGCGCCAGTACCGCGCGGCGGAAGGCCGGGTCGGCGAGCCGCAGGTCGACGAGATCGACGCGCACCGGGACGGTGCTCTCTTCCAGCGTTTCGCGCAGCCGGCCGAGCAGCTCGCGCGGCAGCGGCGCGGCGGCCCACAGCGCGATGTCGATGTCGGAGAACGGCGCGGCGTCGCCGCGCGCCCGCGAGCCGAAGAGGAAGATGCGCACCGGCCGCCCGGCGAGCCCGCGCGTGACGAGGGCGCGCGCCGTTGCCAGCGGGTCGGGGTGTGACGCGACGCGGCGCGGCGCGGGCTTGGAGGCCGGCAGATCGCAACCATCGCCCCGCTCGCGACCGGACACAAGGCCGGCCGGTTGTCATTCGCGTCGCCGCCGCGCAAGGCGCGCCGCCGTAGGGAGATGGTGTTCGCGTGCGACGCAACCGGTCGGGTGGTTCCGGCGCAGAGAGGACCTCCAGGAATCGGCGACCCGGCGCCCGAGCACGACGACGCCGTGCAGGTCGGCACGCAGCCGTGTTGAAAGGTTCGTCACCGCCGGACTCAGGTGCCAACTTCGGCGGACGCCCAGGGGCGGGCCAGGTGCGTCCGCGCCCTCGGTGCGTGTCGCTGCCCGGGCGGTCGCCCCTGCGCGGGCCGTCGCCCCTGATCCGCGACGTCCGATGCCGCGCGATCGTCGCGGCCGCGCAGTTTGAATGGGCTTCCCCGCCGCGGCTGGGCTTCAGCGCGCGGCAACCCGGAAGCGCGCCTCGAGCGGGAGATCGCGCGACGACGTGCCGACGCGGGCAACGTACTCGATCGCCTCGACGACGAAGCGGTCTTCGGCAACGTCGAAGTACGCCAGGTCGGCAACCGGAACCTTCAGGGTGACGGTCGTCGTCTCCCCCGCGGCGAGCGAGACCCGCTGAAACGCGCGCAGGTCGCGTACGGCGCGCTCGACCCGCGACCGCACGGCGCCGACGTAGAGCTGCACGACCTCATCGCCGCTGCGCGCGCCCGTATTCGTCAACTGCACGCGCGCCCGCAGCGTGCCGTCGGCGGCGAGCGAGTGGCGATCCAGTGTCAGATCGTGAATCGCGTAGGTGGTGTATCCCAGTCCGAAGCCGAACGGATAGCGCGGCTCGAGGCCGGCGTGATCGACATGGCGGTAGCCGTGGAAGTAGCCATACTCGACCGCCTTCGCCCGCGGATCGAACGGCGGAAGCTGGGCTGCCGAGGTCGGTACCGTGACGTTCAGCTTGCCGGACGGGTTCACGTCGCCGAACAGCACTTCGGCGATCGCGGTGCCGCCATCCTGACCCGGATACCAGGCCATCAGGATCGCGCGCGCCTGATCGACCCAGCCCTCGACGGCGATGGCGCTGCCGCCCTCGAGGACGACGATGGTGCGCGGATTGTGGCTCGCGACGTCGCGGACGAGCTGCTGGTGCGCCACGGACAGCGCCAGCGTCTCGCGGTCGCCGCCGGAGATCCCGGCCTCGCCCTCGTCCGCCGCCGTCACTCCGACAATCACCACGGCCGCGTCGGCGTCCTCGATCTGTCGCGCCTGATCGGTGTCGAGCTCGTCGCTGGCGATGGCGCTGATCGCGACGCCGCTGGCGGCGGCCAGGATGCCCTCGAGCGGCGACACCGCGTGCGATGGGCGCGCCGCGCTGCTGCCGGTGTCACCCAGGTTCGCACGCGCGGCGAGCGCACCCACCACCGCGACGCGCCGCACGATGGCGCGATCGAGCGGCAGCGCCGCCGTGTCGTTCTTCAGCAGGACGATCCCCTTGCGCGCGACCTCCAGCGCCAGGTCGCGGTGCGCCGGACTCTCGACCACGATCGCGGGATCGAGCGGCGGGCGTCCGTCGAAGATGCCGAAGCGGAATTTCATCCGCAGGATGCGGCGCACGGCGTCGTCGATCACGGCGATCGGGACCGCGCCGGCGCGCACCGCGTTGACCAGCTTCTGGCCAAAGTACGCCGGCGACGGCATCTCGATGTCGAGCCCGGCGAGCGCCGACGGCGCCGTGCTGCGCACGGCGAGGAGCCAGTCCGACTCGACGAATCCGTCGAAGCCCCAGTCGTCCTTCAGGATATCGGTCAGCAGGTGGCGATTCTGCGAGCAATACTCGCCGTTCACCTTGTTGTAGGCGCTCATCACCGACCCGACGCCGGCGTCGACCGCGCGCTTGAAGTGCGGCAGATAGACCTCCCGCAGGGTGCGCTCGTCGACCGCCACGTCCACGCTGTAGCGCGTATTCTCGATGGTATTGAGGGCGAAGTGCTTGGCGCTCGCTATGACGTGCTCCTGGGCGCCGCGGATGAAGGCGGCGCCCATCACGCCGACGTGAAACGTATCTTCGCCGTAAGTCTCCTGCGCGCGGCCCCACTGCGGTTGGCGCAGCAGATTGATCGTCGGCGCGAGGAGCACGTTCGCCTGGCGCGCGCGCGCCTCGGCGCCCATGGCGCGGCCGACGCGCCGCTCGAGATCGGGATCGAAGGTGGCGCCACGCGCGCTGCCAACCGGGAACGTCGTGGCGAATCCGGTCGCCGCGCTGACGCCGCGCGGCCCGTCGACCATCGCGAAGCCGGGGATGCCGAGGCGTGGATTCTCTGGCGTGGGATAGAGGCCGCGGCTGTCGGCCGGGAAGCCCGAGCCGTGCATCTGCTCGACCTTCTCCTCGAGCGTCATGCGCCCGAGGAGATCGTCGACGCGCGCTTCGATCGGCGCGCGCGGGTCGCGGTACACCTCGCTATGGGACAGCGGCGTCGAGCCCCCATCCCCACACGCGGCAAGCACGGCCGCGAGCATTATCAGGGTCAGACGGAGGAGCGGTCTGTTCGATTGCATACTGGTGTTGCGCCTTCGCCCGTGAGCGCGCTGCCGCCGCGCCCGCACGGCCCCGCCCCTGCCCGGCTGGCCCTACCAATGCCGCGCGAGCATCGTCAACCACCCGGCGCGGCCACCCGGCGCGGCGATGGTCGTCACCACCGCGGCTCTCGAGGGCGGCGCGCACCATCGGTTGCCGTTCCACGGTGCCAGGTCCGGACAGTGCCCGAGCGCGGTGCCGCTTGCGGCGCTGGTGCCGCGCGACGACGCGACGGCTGGGGCTGCCGGGCACATCAGGGTGGCGCCGCGCCGAGGCTCGCGCACGACGACTCGCGTACGTTGACGCGCGGTAAGCGCGGCGGCTACGAGAGGCGCTGTGCGCCTGCCCTACACACTCGTCTGCACGGTGCTGGGCCTGGGGCTCGGCTGGCTGCCGAGCCTGGTGCACGGCCCGATCGCCGAGAAGTTCAACGTTTTGTATATCCGCGGCGCCGTCGCCGTCTGGGGCTGGTACAGCGCCCGGCTGCTGATCGGCTTCCTGGTCGGAATCAGCGCTTGGCCGGCGACTTGGTGGCTGCGCGGACCGCTGTGCGGCCTGCTGATGATGTTCCCGCTCGGCCTGGTGTCGCTGGCAACGCCGGGCTGCGGTTTCACGTGACTGTTCTGGAACTGCGTCACCGGTGCGGTGATCGGGATGACGGTGGCTGGCATCGCGTACGTGCTCACCGGGCGGCCGCACCGCTGAGGACCGTCCGCGTGCATGGACCGGCGCGCACGCACGCACCGCCGTTCGCAGACGCTCGGTGAGCAGCGTGTCGCGTCGCGGCGCCATCATTGGCGTTGGCCTCGGTGCGAAGAACGGCAACCCGATGCGTGCGTGAGGGGACCAGCCGCGGGGCGATGGACTCAGTCTCGAAGACTGGTGGCGACGCCACGTGCATCCGATTCGATCCCCCTGCGTGAATCCAAGACACCACGCACCAGACGTCCGAGTTGTCCCAGGGTGTGCGATAGGGAGTGCGTCGGGTGCGTGCGTGCACACGCCGCCGCCAAGGAGACTGCGATGGTGTTCCTCGACGTGGTTCACGAATACATCGGCACCCTGTTGTTGGGCGAAGCCAGGTACCGGCGTTCCAGGTACAAGCGGGCCAAGACAATCGCCAACCGCGCAGGGTGCGAGGTGTACAAGCCGCAACTGATCTGGCTGGAGGACCGGGACTTTCTGCGCGCCAAGTCAGAGGTCGCGCGCCGGGCAATCATCGGTGTGCCGCACGACCGGTGCTACCAGCTACTCGATCTTGCGCGCACGGCCAGGCACATCGAGGGTGATGTTGCTGAATGCGGTGTCCGGCAGGGCAAGTCGACCATTTTCATCCTGACTGGGCTCGGTCCCGGCAATGGCAAAACGTATCACGTCTTTGATTCCTTCGAAGGCGTGTCAGAGCCGGGGGAATCAGACCGCGATAGCCGGGGAGCGATCGCCTGGACAAAGGGCGAGCTGGCCGTGCAGGAGCAGGCACTGCGTCACAACCTGCATGGATTCGACACGCCCATTGAATTGCACAAGGGCTGGATCCCCGCACGCTTCACGGATGTACAGGACCGCACGTTTTCCTTCGTCCATGTCGACGTCGATCTCTATGAGCCCACCCGCCACAGTTTCGAATTCTTCTATCCCCGGATGGCAAGGGGCGGCTTCATGGTCTGTGATGACTATGGGTCGGCGTACTGTCCCGGCGCCAAGAAAGCGGTGGATGAGTTCTTTGCGACAAAGCCCGAATGCGTGTTGTCCCTGCCAACCGGACAGTCGCTGGTGATCAAGCAGTAGGCCAGGTACGGATCGGGCGTTCGAGGTGGACTGGTGAGTGACATTCCCCAGTCGCGCAGCACCGACATGGCGCTTCCCGAGACACCGCCATATCGGTGAGCACTGAAATAGCGGTGGCCAGCTTCCGGGCAAGTCCTGGAAACGATTGAGAAAGCAATCGTGCGGTGTTCGGCCCGGAGAATGCTGTTGAGATTGGTGTCCGTCGTCTACCGCGGCTACATGCAGAGGAGAGATCCATGTCAACCGAATCGCAGTGCCGGTTCGCGGGCGGAGTCGGCAGTCACGCCGTGGCCGGGGCGCCGACGAACGCGGGCTGGTGGCCCGATCAGCTGAACCTCAAGATCCTTCACCAGCAGTCCGCGAGTACCGATCCGATGGGAGAGGACTTCGACTACGCCGCGGAGTTCAGGAGCCTCGACCTCGATGCCGTGGTCAAGGACCTCACCGCCCTGATGACTGACTCAAAGGATTGGTGGCCCGCCGACTACGGTCACTACGGCCCCTTCTTCGTACGCATGACCTGGCACGCCGCCGGGACCTATCGCATCGCCGATGGTCGTGGTGGCGGTGGCACCGGCGCGCAGCGGTTCGCGCCGCTCAACAGCTGGCCCGACAATGGCAACCTCGACAAGGCACGCCGACTGCTCTGGCCGATCAAGCGCAAGTACGGACGCAAGCTCTCGTGGGCCGACCTGTTGATTCTGGCCGGCACCGTCGCGATGGATTCGATGGGCTGCAAGACCTTCGGTTTCGGCGGCGGCCGCGCAGATGTCTACGAACCGGAGGACCAGATCTACTGGGGCCCCGAAACCACGTGGCTGGGTGATCAGCGCTACAGCGGCAACCGCCAGCTCGAAAACCCGCTCGGCGCCGTGCAGATGGGCCTGATTTACGTGAACCCCGAGGGCCCGAACGGCACGCCGGACCCACTCGCCTCCGCGCGCGACATCCGCGAGACGTTCGCTCGCATGGCCATGAACGACGAAGAAACCGTGGCGCTGGTGGCCGGGGGCCACACCTTCGGCAAGGCGCACGGCGCAGGCGATGCGGCCCAGGTTGGCCGCGAGCCCGAGGGCGCCGACATCGAGGAGCAGGGCCTGGGCTGGACGAACAGCTTCGGCAGCGGCAAGGGCGCGGACACCATCACCAGCGGCATCGAGGGCGCCTGGACCCCACATCCGATCCGATGGGACAGCGGCTACTTCGAAACCCTGTTCGGCTACGAGTGGGAGCTGACCAAGAGCCCCGCCGGCGCGCATCAGTGGAAGCCCCAGGGCACCGCGAGCGAGGGCACCGTGCCGGATGCGCATGACAAGGCCAAGCGTCACGCGCCGATGATGACTACGGCCGACATGGCCCTGCGCATGGACCCGGTCTATGAGGCGATCTCGCGGCGCTTTCTGCAGAACCCGCAGGCGCTGCACGAGGCCTTCGCGCGCGCCTGGTTCAAGCTGACCCACCGCGACATGGGCCCGCGCGCTCGCTACCTCGGCAAGTTGGTGCCGGCGGAAGTCCTGATCTGGCAAGACCCGGTACCCGCGCTCGACCATGCGTTGGTCGACGCGCACGACATCGCCGCGCTCAAAGCCACGGTCCTCGCATCGGGCCTCAGCACCGCGCAGTTGGTCAGCACCGCATGGGCCTCGGCAGCAACCTTCCGTGCCAGCGACAAGCGCGGCGGTTGCAACGGCGCACGCATCCGGCTGCTGCCGCAGAAGGACTGGGAAGCCAACCAGCCCGTACAGCTCGCGACGGTGCTCGGCACGCTCGCCGGCATTCAGCAGGACTTCAACGCGGCGCAGTCGGCAGGGAAGAAGATCTCGCTCGCCGACCTGATCGTGCTGGCCGGCGGTGCGGCGATCGAGGCCGCGGCGAAGAAGGCCGGACAGGACGTCACGGTGCCGTTCACGCCGGGCCGCACCGACACGTCCCAGGAACTCACCGACGTCGCGTCGTTCGCCGCGCTGGAGCCAGCCGCGGATGGGTTCCGCAACTACGTGCGGAAAGGGCTCGAGGGCTCAGTCGCCGAACTCTTGGTCGACAAAGCGCAGCTCTTGAACCTGAGCGCCGCCGAGATGACCGTGCTGATTGGCGGGCTGCGCGCGCTGGACGCCAACGTTGGGCAGAGCAAGCACGGCGTCTTCACCGCGCGCCCCGGAACGCTGACGAACGATTTCTTCGTGAACCTGCTCGACATGGGCACCACATGGAAGCGTTCTGCCGCGAACGTGATCGAAGGGCGCGATCGTTCCACCGCGGCGATGAAGTGGACCGGCACCGTGGTCGACCTGGTGTTTGGCTCGAACGCGCAGCTGCGGTCGCTCGCCGAGGTGTACGCCGCCAGCGATGCGCAAGCGAAGTTCGTGCAGGACTTCGTCGCGGCCTGGACCAAGGTGATGAACAACGACCGCTTCGACGTGAGGTGAAGGATCGCCAAGGCCTGCGGCGTTATCCGGGCCGTCCGGCAAGGATCTGAAGATGCGGCTCATCATCGACTCCAACCCGGGCATGGGCAGCGTCGCCACCGACCCCGAGGACGGCATGGCCATCCTCTATGCCCTGAACACCCCCGAGGTGCCCGTCGCGGGCATCACGCTCGTCCAGGCAAACGTGCCCATCTCGCACTCGTGGCCCAACGCCGGGCACTTGCTCGACCTGGCCGGCCGCGCCGATGTGCCGGTGCTCGTCCCGCCGCCCTCTTGATCCGCGGCGCGATTCCACCGATGGACGAGGATGTGAAGCGACGACGCCAGCGACGCGCACCGAGCGGGCGGCAGGTTGGGGGCTCGGGCGCACGACGTCGCGGCGCGCCGCGCTCCCGGCGCCGCGCTCCGCGAGTCCCGCTGCCATGACGCCGACCGCTCCGGCCGACGACGCGGGCGGTGACGACGCCGGCCTCCGCCTGGGCTTCGACAACAGCTACCGCCGTCTGCCGGAGCGCTTCTTCGCCGCGCAGGCGCCGGCGCCGGTGGCGGCGCCGCGGCTGATCGCGTTCAACCGCGCGCTCGCCCGCGAGTTGCGCCTCGACGTGGCGGCGATCGAGCCGCGCGCGGCCGAACTGTTTTCCGGCAACGCCCTGGCCGTCGATGCCCAGCCGATCGCGCTCGCCTACGCCGGCCACCAGTTCGGGCACTTCGTACCGCGGCTCGGCGATGGGCGGGCGCTGCTGCTCGGCGAGGTGGTCGACGCGCACGGGCGGCGGCGCGACCTGCAGCTCAAGGGGTCGGGACGGACGCCGTTCTCGCGCCAGGGGGACGGGCGGGCGGCGCTCGGGCCGGTGCTGCGCGAGTACCTGGTCAGCGAGGCGATGCACGCGCTCGGCGTGCCGACGACGCGGGCGCTGGCGGCGGTGACGACCGGCGAGACGGTCTTCCGCGAGCGTCCCCTGCCCGGCGCCGTGCTGACGCGGGTGGCGGCCAGCCACGTCCGCATCGGCACCTTCCAGTACTTCGCCGCGCAGCGCGACGACGAGGCGGTGCGGCTGCTCGCCGATCACGCCATCGCGCGCCACGACCCCGAGCTGGTCGGCGCGCCGCGGCCCTATCTCGCCCTCCTCGAGGCAGTCGCGGCGCGGCAGGCGGCGCTGGTGGCGGGCTGGCTGCGCGTCGGCTTCGTCCACGGCGTGATGAACACCGACAACGTGGCCGTGTCGGGCGAGACGATCGACTACGGGCCGTGCGCGTTCGTCGACGCCTACGATCCGGCGACGGTGTTCAGCTCGATCGACCACGGCGGCCGCTACGCGTTCGCCAACCAGCCGCTGATCGCGCAGTGGAACCTGGCCCGTTTCGCCGAAACGCTGCTGTCGCTGATCGATCCGGAGAGCGCGGCGGCGATCGCCGCGGCGACGGCCGTGCTCGAGGCCTTCCCCGTCCGTTTCGAGCAGTGCTGGCTCGACGGCATGCGCGCCAAGCTCGGCCTGGCGACGGCGCAGGGCGACGACCGGGAGCTGGTGCAGGCGCTGCTCGACGCCATGCACGCATCGGCGGCCGACTACACGCTGACCTTCCGCCGGCTGGGCGACGCGGCGGCCGATGCCCGCGCCGACGACGGCGTGCGGGCGCTGTTCGCGATACCGGCGGCGTTCGACGCCTGGGCGGCGCGCTGGCGCGAGCGCCTCGCCGGCGATCCGCAGTCGCCGGCCGAACGGGCGCGCGCCATGCGCGCCGTCAACCCGCTCTTCATTCCGCGCAATCATCGCGTCGAGCAGGCGATCGCGGCGGCCATCGACGGCGATTTCAGCCCCTTCGAGACGCTCCGCGCGGTGCTCGCCAAACCCTTCGACGAGCATCCGGCACACGCCGACCACGCCCTGCCGCCGCGCCCCGACGAACGCGTGCTGCAGACCTTTTGCGGCACCTGAGCAGCGCGGGACACCCGCGCCGGCCGTTCGGCGGGCCGGGACGACCGGCCGCCGTCGCCGGGTCAGATGGAGACGCCGTGCAGCAGCCAGGCGCTGGCGATGAGCATGGCGATGCCGGAGCCGGTCAGCCCACCCGCCACCGGCGCGCCCCAACGCGTCGGCAGTGGCACCAGAGCGCGCAACGCCGCGATACACTCGTCGCGCCCGCCGATGAGCATGGCGCCGAGCACCATCCCCGCCGCGCCGCCGAGCACCTCGTTGATCATCGATCTCCACCTCGCCTGCGCCAGCCGCCCTGGCGTGGTGAAGGGAGAGCGTGGCCCGCGGCGGCGAGCGGTCGGGCGGCGTGCATGCCGGTGCCATAGCCGGCGCCGCATGACAGGCTGGCGACGGTGCCGTGACGGTTCTGATGCAACGCCGCGCCGCGCGCCGTGCGGGCAGCTGGGCACGGCGCTCGCGACGGTGCTCAGACCGGGCTGGCCGGAAGGTGGTGGACGGCGGAGACGATGACGCCGTCGCGGGCCATGGCGTCGACGATCGGATCGATGTGCGGCGCGGTGACGCGAACGAAGAATCGGCGCGCGCCACTGCCGTCGGCGGTGGATTGGAATGTGCCCAGCCCGAGGACCGCGCCGCCGGCCCCTTCGACGGTGCGCACGGCGTCGGAAAGCCCCTGCCGTGGCGCGCTGAAGTGGAAGTCGATGCGGGCGGCGTGCTCGCTGGCAGAGCCGTCGAGGAAGCCGCGCAGCAGGTCGGTCTCGGTGACGATGCCGATGACCTTGCCGGCCGCGTCGACCACCGGCAGGCCGCCGATGCGGTGCGTGAGCAGCAGTCGCGCCGCCACTTCGATCGGGTCGTCCGGCCGCACGCTCAGCGCCGGCTCGGTCATCGCCGCGCTCACGTTGGTCGAGTCGAGGTACCCCTTGTGCTCGCGCAGGTCGCTGAGCATACCGGCCAGGACCCCGGCCGCATCGACGACTGGCGCATGGCGGAAGCCGTGCGCCCGCATCTCCTTCCAGACCACGTCGAGCCGCTCCTCGGCGGTGACGCAATAAGGATCGGCGTGCATCCACATCGACACCTGCATGACTGGCCTCCCGCAGTCACCTGCTCGCGGTAGATCAGCAAAGGGCGCGCCGGATTGCCACCGGTCCACTTCAGGCCGTCCGGATCGCCGCAGCTGTCGCAGGGATGGGAACGACGGGGAGAGTTTTCCAGGCGTCCTCGCGCGAGACGGCGCGGCGACGTCGCGGCCGCGTGTCGAGTGCCCTGCCGCCCTCGATCGCGGCGCGACCGTGGCCGCCGGCGGTTGCGGTCGGCTCGTCCTCCGCCAGCCAGATGGCGGCGCCGGTGTCGAGCCGCAGCGGACTCACGGTTCGCTGCCCCAATCAGGATCGGCTGGCTGCGTCAGAATCGTTTCGGGGCAGGATCCGGACGGTGCCCTTCCGCGCCCCGACCAGCGGATGCCGCCCACGCCGCTTTCGCCACGCGGCTGCGCGGGTTGTTGCTCCACCACGCGCGATGGTCGTACGCAGCGGGCGGCAACTGATCTCCGATCACCCGCTCGACGTCGGCGAACGTCATCGGAACTTGATCGGCGTCCTGCGACTTCCGGAAATCCTCCAGGGGGCTGGTACTTGCCCACCGGGTTTTCCGGGGAGTGAGCGTCGGCAACCTATGCAAAGAGCTTCTCAGGGTCGACGGCATTGAGCCGGTCAGTGAGCGGCAGGCGACTTTCCCTGCGCTACGATCCGTGGTTTTCCGGCGCATGCCTTACAAAACCCTTTCCATCGAGATCGACGGACCAGTCGCGCGCCTGTGGCTCAATCGGCCAGCCAAGCGCAACGCGCTCAACCCGACCGCCCTGGAAGAGATCGCCGCCGCCTGCGAGGAGCTGCAGCAACGCTTCGACGTGCCGGTGGTAGTGCTGGGTGGCCGCGGACCTTCATTCTGCGCCGGCGCTGACCGCACCGACCCGCCCGCGCGCATGGCGCGCGGCTCGGGCGCCAGCGCGCGCGAGCGGCGCTGGGTGTCGCAGATCGGCAGGCGGGCCATCGAGGCGATCGAGCGCCTCGAGGCGATCACCGTCGCCCGCCTGCACGGACATGTCATCGGCGGCGGCGTGCTGCTGGCGGCGGCCTGCGATCTGCGCATCGCCGCCGAGGGAACGCAGTTCCACATCCCCGAGGTCGACCTCGGCATCCCGCTCACCTGGGGCGGCTTGCCGCGCCTGGCGCGCGAGGTCGGTCCGGCGCGCGCCCGCGAGCTCATCCTGCTGTGCGAGCGCTTCGACGCCGCCGCCGCCGAGCGCTACGGGCTGGTCAATCGCGTCGTCGCCGCCGACGCGCTCGACGCCACCGTGGACGACTGGGCGACGCGCATGGCCGCCAAGGCTGACTGGGCGCTGCACATGACCAAAAGCCAATTCCAGGCTTACGGCGTGACGCGCACGCTCGGCGACGTCTCGACCATGGACGGCGATCTGCTCGCCGGCGCGACCGGCGAGGATCCGAGCCGCTTCGCCTGGCGCCGGCCGCGCGACGGCGGCTGACGCGGCCCGGCAACCCGACAGCGGCCGACGCACTCGACCGCTCGCGTGCCGCCGCTGGTGTATGTCTGGCCAGCCGCGAGCGCGCGCGCGCGCCGAGGATGACCGCCAGGCTTGCGCCCGCACAAGTGAGGTCGACGGTCGCGAGTGACGGCGACGAGATCGCGGTGGCCCGGACGGCGGACATGGACGCTCGCGACACAAGGGAAGGCCTCGCGCAATGCGGCGTTGAGTGGGGCTGGCCGACGCGACGCCAGCTGACACGCACGCTCCGCGATCCGCCGCGGCGCGCGCCGCATCGTGCGCGACGAAACGTTGACTCCGCCGGACACCGCTGTTAGCGCCTCGGCTCCATGGAAGCCTACATCATTGACGCCTGTCGTACGCCGCGCGGCCGCCGCAAGGGCAGCTTCGCCGGTGTCCACCCGATCGACCTGTGCATCGCGCCGATGCACGCCATGACCGAGCGGACGGGCATCGACCCGAAGTACATCGAGGACGTGATGATCGGCTGCGTGACACAGACCGACGAGCAGGGCGCGTGCGTGGCGCGGTCGGCGGTGTTGGCCGCCGGCTGGCCGACCGACATCCCAGGCTTCACGCTCAATCGCTTCTGCGGCTCGGGCCAGACGGCGGTGAACCTGGCGGCGCAGGCGGTCGCGTCGGGCGCGCACGATCTGGTGTACGCCGGCGGCGTCGAGAACATGACGCGCGTGCCGATGGGCGCCGACATGGGCGCGCTGCCGAGGAGCCTGGCGACGAAGTTCGACCTCGTGCCACAGGGCCTGGCGGCCGAGATGGTCGCCGATCGCTGGGGCTACAGCCGCCGGCAGATCTGACGAGTTCGCGCTCGAGAGTCAGCAGCGCGCCTGGGCCGCGATCCAGGACGGCCGCTTCAAGAAAGGCCTTGTACCGGTCACGGTGACGCTGCCCGACGGGTCCACCAAGGTCGTCGATACCGACGAACACCCGCGCCCGCAGACCACGCTCGACGGGCTCATGGCGCTGACGCCGTCGTTCAAGCCCGACGGCAAGATCCACGCCGGGAACTCAAGCGGCATCGTCGACGGCGCCGGCGGCGTGCTGTTGGCGTCGAAGCGCGGCGTCGAGAAGCTCGGTCTGAAGCCGCGCGCGCGGATCGTCGACACGGTGGTCGTCGGCTCGGAGCCGATCATCATGCTGACCGGACCCATCCCCGCGACGCAGAAGATCCTGCGGCGCACGGGCATGAGCGCCAGGGACATCGACCTGATCGAGGTGAACGAAGCGTTCGCGCCGGTGCCGATGATCACGATGCAGGAGATCGGCTTCGCGCACGACCAGGTGAACGTCAACGGTGGTGCGATCGCGTTCGGTCACCCGCTCGGGGCGACCGGCGCCATGTTGATCGGTGTGGTGCTCGACGAACTCGAGCGCCGCGGCAAGGGCGTCGGCCTGACGACGATGTGCATCGGCCTCGGCATGGGGATCGCGACCGTCATCGAACGGGTCTAAGTCTCGACAGGCGCACGCGACTGGCGCCACGCATGGTGTGGTAGGCGCGATCGAGAGCGGCCGTCGACGCGGCGCGCCCAGCGGCCCCCGAGGTTTGGTGGTGCGCAGCCGGAGGCCGCACCCTGCTGCGCACCCGCCGCCGGGATGGGCTGTCCCGCGTCGCCTCACGCCGTGGCGAACGGGGCGATCGGCAGTTCCCGCAGGCGCCGCGCCGCGCTGGCGGCGGCGAAGTAGCCGCACATGCCATGCACGCCGCCGCCGGGTGGGCTCGAGGCGGAACAGATGTAGAGGCGCGGACTCGGGGTCGAGTACGGGTCGAGCCGCGCCACCGGCCGGGTGAAGAACTGGAAGAGATCGGCCACCCCGCCGGTGATGGCGCCGCCGACGTAGTTGAGATTCTCCGCCGCGAGATCCGCCGGGCGCAGGACGTGGCGGGCGAGGATACGGTCGCGAAATCCCGGCGCGAAGCGTTCTAGCTGCGCCTCGATGGCGGCGGTGCAGTCGACCGTCGAACCGGCCGGCACATGACAATACGCGTAGCCGGTGTGCTGGCCGGCCGGCGCGCGACTCGCATCGAACTGGCTCTGCTGCACGACCATGACGAACGGCCGCACCGGATGCGCGCCACGCCACACGGCGGCTTCGGCCGCGGCGATCTCGTCCAGAGTGCCGCCGACGTGCACGGTCGACGCCTCCAGACAGCGCGCGTCGCGCCAGGGGATCGGCCCGTCGAGCGCCCAGTCGAGCTTGAACACGCCCGGCCCGTAGCGATAGCGGCGCAGCCGACGCACGTAGCCGGCCGGCAACAGCGGCGCGCCGATGTCGGCGAGCTGCGCCGGGCTGGTGTCGAACAGCGCCACGCGCGCCGGCGGCAGATCCGCCAGGCGCCGGACCGGGGCGCCGGTCTCGATGCGGCCGCCGAGCTGGCGCAGGTACGAGGCCAGCGCCGCGCCGATCGCCTGCGAGCCGCCGGCGGCGACGGGCCACGTCTCGGTGTGCGCGGCGAGCGCGAAGATCATCGCCACGGCGGCGGTGAGCGGCGTCTCCAACGGCAGGATCGAGTGCGCCGCGCAGCCGGCCAGTACGGCGCGCGCGCGCACGCCGCGGAAGCGCGCGGTGAGCGCGGCGCGCGCCGGCAACAGCCCCGGCAGCCCGAAGCGCGCCAGCCGCAGCGGCTGGGCGGGAAAGCGCAGCGGTCCCATCAGGTCGGCGAGGACGCCGTGCGGATCGCGCAGGAAAGGGGCGAAGGTGGCGCGGTAGGCGGCGGCGTCGCCGTCGAGCTCGGTCGCGGTGTCGTCGAGCGAGCGGTGCAGCAGCACCGCCGGCTGGTCATCGAGCGGATGGGCGACCGACACCGGCGGATGGATCCAGCGCAGCCCGTGCGCGTCGAGCGGCAGCGTGCGCCAGAACGGCGACAGCACGCCCATCGGATGGCACCCGGAGCAGACGTCGTGCGCGAAGCCGGGCAGCGTCAGCGCCGCGGTGCGCATGCCGCCGCCGATGCTGTCGCGCGCTTCGCGCACCAGCACGCGGGAACCGCCGCGCGCCAGCGCGATCGCCGCGCTGAGCCCGTTCGGCCCGGAGCCGACGACGACCGCGTCGAGCGCGCTCATTTCGGGCCGTAATCCCACGGCGCCCGGCGCTTCAGCTCTTCGAGTGGCGCATACCCTTCGGCGAGTTGGCCGCGCGCCGCGTCGACGATGCGCCAGTGCAGGCTCGCGCCGAGCAGCGGCTGCGACTCGACCATGATGGCGCGCAGCTCGCCGTCCGCGAAGTGGCAGTGCGCCTGGATGGCGCGCAGCAGCCGCTCGTCGCACAGGTGCCCCTCACCGAAGTTCCAGCCCAGCACCGACGCCGCGACCACTTCGCCGTCGACGTAGTGGTAGTCGTGAAACGGCTGCCCGTCGATGGCCTGCGGCAGCAGCAGGCCGAGGGTGCGGCCCTGCAGGTGTAGCGAGCGGAACGCCAGGCCGCGGCTGTTCATGTGCGGCGCTTCCTCGGGCGCATAGCGCTCGAGTTGCTCGCGCAGCAGCGGCGCGACGCGCTTCAGTTGGTCCAGTTTGCGATGGCTGTCGCCGCGGAACAGCCAGGCGTTCCAGGCCCAGTTGCCGGCGTAGTAGCGCATCGCCACCAGGAACGAGACGCGCGACGGCACCAGGTTGCCGATCAACGGCAGGGCGAGCAGTCCGACCAGCAGGTAGAGGGCCACCGGCAGCGAATCGATATCGACGACGGTGATGCTCGGGTGGCCGATGAAGAGAAACGCGGCCGCGTACAGGCTGAGCAGGTTCCATTCGAACACCGCCCCGGCCGGGACGTTGCTGAGGATGAAGCCGTGCAGCATGACGACGAAGAACAGGCCGAGCACCTGCAGCGGCCCGGGCGCGGTGACGAACACCAGCGTCAGCGGCGCCGCGAACTCGAGGAACGTGCCGGCGTGCGCCATCAGCTTGCCGAGCGACGACGGGGACATGTCGTTCGGATACGACACGAACAGGCGCCGCCGCAGCGTCGGGCTGCGCAGCATCGGATTGTTGACCGTCATGATCGGCACGACGTACCCGAAGGCGACGGTCAGCTTCGACACGCCGGCCCAGAACCAGATCGCCAGCTGCACCGCCTTGGCGGCGGCGATCCAGTTGCCGGTGCCGACGAGCAGAAAGCAGACGATCATGGCGAAGTGATGCTCGACGCGGGCGGCGAACAGAACCGTCTTGTCGCCCAGGCCGCACAGCGGCAGCAGCACCACCACCGGCAGGAACTGCGCCGTGCCGAGCGCCGGCGCCAGCAGCGCGCGCAGCAGCGCGGCGAGGAAGCCGGCGTACAACGCGACGTCGAGCCAGGTGCGCGTCGTCCCGCCGAACAGCGGCAGATGCGGAAACGGCGCCTGCTTGATGGTCCCCGGCCAGAGAAAATGCAGGAAGGCCGTGAACGGTGGAACGATGCGGTAGCCGAGCGGCCCGCTCATGCAGCCGAAGCCCAGCACCTCGATCAGGCAGCCCCACAGGAACGCCTTCTGAAAGGCGATGCCCTCGAACCACCAGGCGCCGATGTGCCACGGACTGCCGAGCCCGGGCGTGAAGCTGACGAAGAACATCCAGCCGAGCGCGAACAGACACAACTTCACGCCGTGGAAGATGTAGGCCGCCGCCGGCAGGCCGCTGCCCTGCAAGACCAGATACTCGCATCCCTCGCGCACCAGGGCGGCGAACTCCGCCGCGCTCGTGTCGGCCCGCGCCGGCCCCTCCTCGTTCGATGGCTGCACTGCTCTGCTCCTCGCCTTCGCGCGCGGCCCCGTCGCCGCGCGACGCTTCCTAGTGCCGGAAGAGCCCGCGCTGCAACTGGCGCGGGCGATGGCAGGACGCCGCCGCGGCACGTGGTCCGACCACGCGCTCGTCTCCACGCGCGCACCCGGCTCCGGCTGGGGCGTGTGCGCAAGGCCTGCTACACGTGGTCCAGATGATGCCTTCGTTCCCGCTCGGTGATCTTGCGATCGTCGTCGGCGCCGCCGGCGGAATTGGTGACGCGTGCGTCCGGGCGCTGACGGGGAGTGAGAGTTTTGCGGCAACGGTCGGGCTCAGTCGCCGTTCCAGTCCCGCGTTGGATCTGGCCGATGAAGCGAGCATCGTGCGGTGCGCGGAGTTCATCGCTCGCCTCGGCGTGCCGCGACTGATCCTGGTGACCACGGGCGTGCTGCACCGCGACCGGATGCAGCCGGAGAAACGCCTGCGCCAGCTCGATGCCGCGACCCTCACCGAGGCATTCGTCGTGAACGCGATCGGGCCCGCATTGGTGATGAAGCACTTTCTGCCGTTGCTGGCGCGCGAGGGGAAGGCGGTGTTCGCCGCCCTGTCGGCCCGGGTCGGCAGCATTGGGGACAACCACCTGGGCGGCTGGTACGGCTACCGCGCGTCCAAGGCGGCCCTGAACCAACTGGTGCGGACGGCGGCGGTGGAACTCAATCGTCGCCAGCGCCAAGCGATCTGCGTGGCACTGCACCCCGGAACGGTCGACACACGATTGTCGGCGCCCTTCGGCAAGACCGGTCTCGACGTGCAGTCGCCCGACATGGCGGCGGAACGCCTGCTCGGCGTCATCGATCGCCTCGGGGCCGGCGACTCCGGCGGCTTTTTCGATCAACACGGAAAGGCCGTGCCGTGGTGACGACCGGCGCCCCGTCGTAACTCCCTGCGCAAGTATTCGTTGCCGGGTCGCCGCCTATGGTGGTACGTGGCCGCGGGGGCTTGGCATGTTCCGTTCTGTCCGGGTAGTAGCGGTTGCGGTCTCGGCGAGCGCGGCAATCGCCATGATCGCGACGGCCAGCGTGGCGGACATCCACGCCACCGGTCGGTGGGTGATCCGCGGCACGCTGCCGTTCCCGCTGGGCGGCCCGTTCGCCACCGCCGACGACTGGTCACAGACCGGTGTGGCCTTGACGACCAGTAGCGGGTTCACGGGCAGCATCGACCCGGCAAGCGGCGCGATCACGACCGCGCGGGGAACGCCGAACTGTGCGGACACGCTCACCGGAACCGTCGCCGCCGACGGTCTCTCGTTCACGGGTTTCCAGGTGATCCGCCCGCTGGCTTGCCTGCGGCCTGGATTCGGGACTGAAGTCACCGCGGCGCGCTGCCCGAGCGGCACGATCGAGCCGGGAGAGGGGTGCGACGACGGCAACCGGGTCGACGGCGACGGCTGCGACGATGTCTGTGCCGTCGAGGCGTGCTGGAGTTGCGCGGGGACGCCGTCGTCCTGCACGCCGACGGCGCTGTGTGCGAGCTGCTCGAACGGGGTGATCGATCCGGGCGAAGGTTGCGACGACGGCAACGGCGTCGCCGGCGACGGCTGCGGTGAGCGGTGTGCGGTCGAATCCTGCTGGGCGTGCTCCGGCGCGCCGTCGTCCTGCACCCCGACAGCGTGCGATACGTGCGGCAACGCATCCGTCGAAAGGGCCGAGCAATGTGACGACGGCAACGGCCAGCTGGGCGACGGCTGCGGGTTCTTCTGCCAGACCGAACCCTGTTGGCGCTGCAGCGGCAACCCCTCGTCCTGTACCCCGAAGTCGGCCGGTACGCCGTGCGCGGGCGACGATCGGATCGCCTGCACCTCGAACGGGATATGCGACGCGGCCCAGGCGTGCACCGAGACGCCGGTGAACAGCCTGTGCGCGGCTGGCGACGCCTGCACCATCGAGCGGTGCGATGCGACGGCGGGCTGCGTCTCGGCGCCGAATCCCTGCGACGACGGCAACCCGTGTACGGCCGACAGCTGCAGCGTTACCTGCCTGCATACGCCGGTCGTTCGCACCGACTGCCGTCCGGCGACGCCGTCGACGCTCCTCCTCAAGCACGGCGCGGCCGCCAGCGGTGACACCCTGAGTTGGCAGTGGCTGCGCGGCGCCTCGACCGACCAGGACTTCGCCGATCCACGCGCCAGCGCCAGCTATCGCTTCTGCGTATTCGCCGGTCCCGACCACGCTACGATCGCCGCTGTCACCCTGGCGCCCGATGCCTCGCGGTGGCAGGCGACGCAAAAGGGGTACCGTTACCGCCAGCCCGCCGCCGCGTTGGGCTCGAGCGGCTCGACGCGCGTGAGCTTGATCGGCGGCCACCTGGGCCACGCGACGATCGCCCTGGAAGGCAGGGGCGCGCTGCTCGGCGTCGCCGCCCCGCCGTTCGCCCTGCCCGTCACCGCGCAATTGCTGAACAGCCAGTCGAACGTCTGTTGGACGGCGAGCTACGACGCCACCGACGTGCGGCAGAATGCCGCCGGCTGACTGAGCCTGCGAGCCGAGGATCCCTGACGGCGGTTCAGCCGGCGTGCGCCGCTACTCGGGGAGCGTCTCCCCCGAGCCACCGAACTCCTTCGGGAAGTCCTTGAACTTCGGCAACCCGTCGCACGCCGCCATTACCTTCTCGCCGTAGTTCACGTGCACGGTCGGCTGGTAGGCGAGGCCCTGGACCGAGCCGGCGGGTACGTCCGTCATGCCCAGGCCCGGGTGTCGGACCAGCACCGGCGCGCCGCAGAGGGTGCAGAACTGGCGGTGGCTGGCTTCGCTCTTCTTGTACACGCCGAGTGCGTCGGCGCCCTTGACGACGGTGACGTTCGGGGTCGGCCACAGACTGGCCGCGTGGATCGGCGCGCCGAGCCAGCGGCGGCAGGAATCACAGTGGCAGTATGCTTGGACCGCCGGGTCGCCGCTGATCTGGACCTGCACCGCGCCGCAGGCGCAGCCGCTGGTGTACGTCGTGGTCGCCATGGGGATGGTCTTCCCGCACCTGGTGCGGGGGCGCAAGCCTGCGCCCAGCGGATCGTCGCCGCGGCGCGACCTCGCGTGCAGCGGCTCGACCCGGTGGTGAAACACGCGTCGGTTGGGCGCTGTCGCGGATCACCCCGATCGACCGCCGGTTGCGTGCCGCGGAGCAGACGTTGCGGCCGCCACCGCCAGCGGGCCGCCTCCCCTTCGGCGTACGCTCAGGCGGCATCGCCGCCGTAGTCGGCGATGGAGCGAACGACCCGGCCGTCGGCACCCAACTCGAAGAACTCCGCGGCGAAGGCGTCGGCCGTGCGGGCGTTGATCATGCGGGAGGCATAGTGCCGCGATCCGCCGGGTGTCGACCACGGGCGGGATGAGGCGCGTCAGCCTCTGCGGTCAGGTCTCGTCGATGCGATCGAGGCGGCGCGCGACCAACGTGTCGAGCGAGAGACGCCCGGCGCCGCCGACGGCGAGGTAGAGGAAGATGACGACGTAGAGCGCCTCGATGGTCCCGAAGAGCTCTCCGACGCCCGCGACGTCGGGCAGGATCGCCGTGGCGATCGCCACGACCATCGTGCCGATGAGCATCATCGCGGCGCCGCGGGTGGCCAGGCCCACGATGAGCAGCGCGCCGCAGACCAGTTCGAGCGCGGCGACGAAGGGCGCCTGCACCGCGGCGAAGGGAATACCCAGGCTGCGAAAGTAATCGGTCACCTGGTCGAGGGAATGCAGCTTGCCCCAGCCAGTTTGCACGAAGGCGAGGCCGACGCCGAGGCGCGCCAGCAGGGGCGGCAGGACGCGCAGGCGCGCGGCGGCCGCGAGGACCCGGCGGCGAAGAGTGCTCAGGATGTGCATGCGGTGCTCCTCATCTCGCTGAATGTGCAGCACCCACCCGCGGCGCGCCGGGTCAGGGACGCACGTACGGGCCGCCGGTGAAACCGGCGTCGTTGCGCGAGCCGTCGCGGTCGTTGAAGGCCGGATCGGGATTGCCGGCATCCACGGCGTGCGGAGAGCCGACCGTGCCGAGGGCGAAGTCGTTGGCGTCGAACGGCTCCGTCAGCCTCCGCCGCGGCGGATCGAGGAATCCGGGGCGCCCGTCGACGTTGCCGACCAGGCGCGGCGCGCCGATGCCGCCCTGGGCGCTGCGGATGCGGCGGTAGTCGGTGCCGTTGGTCAGCAGGGCGCCGACGCGATTGCGGAAGAAGACGTTGTACTCCATGCGCGTCCCGGCCGGGCTGAAATCGCAGATGCCGCGGCCGCGCCGGCCGCCGTCGACGATGGAGCCGTTGCTGGCGAGGACGTTGTTGGCGATCAGCGGCGCCGAGGGGCCGCGCACCAGGATGCCGTTCGAGTCGCCGCGCGCGATGGTGTTGTTCACCAGGCTCGGCGAGGCGGAGTCGATCTCGACCGAATGCGGATCGCCGAGGCCGGCGTTGCCGTTATGGGCGATCAGGTTGTTGCGCAGCGTCGCCGTCGAGGCCTGCAGATAGACGCCGCTGCCGCGCCCGCTGGCGCGATTGCCGGTGATCACCGTGCGCAGGATGGTCGGGCTGGCGCCGATGATGCGCAGGCCGCCGCCGAGGTCGGCGACTCCACCGGTGACGGTGAGCGAATCGAGGATGCTGGCCGCGCCCTCGCCGCTGACGAAGCGCACCACCGGCCCGTTGCCGCTGCCGTGCACCACGGTCGTCGGGCCGGCGCCGACGACCGCCACCGCCTTGCCGACGAAGTCGAGGTCGCCGACGAATTCACCGGCGGCGACGCTGATCGTGTCGCCGTCCTGCGCCGCGTCGATTGCCGCCTGGATCGATTGGCCGGCGGGAACCGGGATGGTCGCCGCCGCAAGCGGGGCGGCGCAGAACAGGGCCAGGGCGAGTGTGAGCGTGCGCATGCCGCGGTTGATGCCGGCACCGCTGCCCAGGTGTCGCGTCCGACGCGGCGGTCCATCTTGCCCGGGGTCAGCCGACGTGCGATGGCTCGCCGGTCGTATTCCACCCCGAATCCAGGAGGCACCACCATGCGTACGAGACGGGAAGCGGTGATCGTCGCGACCGCCCGCACTGGGCTCGCGAAGTCGTTCCGGGGCTCTTTCAACCTGACCCGGCCGGACGACATGGCTGCGCACTGCATCAAGGAAGTGATGAAGAAGACGCCGAAGCTCGATCCGGCCGAGATCGACGACGTCGTCATGGGCACCGGCTTCCCCGAGGGGCCGCAGGGCTTCAACGCCGGGCGCAATGTCGCGGTGATGGCCGGCCTGCCGGTGACCGTCGCCGGGCAGACGGTGAGCCGCTTCTGCTCGTCAGGCCTGCAGGCGGTCGCCACCGCCGCGCACATGGTCGAGAACGAGGGCGCCGAGGCGGTGATCGGCGGCGGCCTCGAGTCGATCACGATGATGCAGAACGACTTCAACAAGAACAACCTGTTCAACCCCTGGCTGATGGACCACAAGAAGGCGATCTACATGCCGATGGGGCTGACGGCGGAGATCGTCGCCGAGCGCTACAAGGTCAGCCGCGCCGCGCAGGACGAGCTGGCGCTGGCGTCGCAGAAGCGCACCGCGGCGGCGCAGCAGTCGGGCAAGTTCAACGACGAGATCGCGCCGATGACGGTGACCATGGAGGTCCTCGACAAGGCGACCGGCGCGAAGTCGCAGAAGCAGGTCGTGGTCGACAAGGACGAGTGCAATCGCCCCGAGACGACCGCCGAGGGCCTGGCCAAGCTGGCGGGCGCCTTCAAGCCGGACGGCGGCACCGTCACCGCCGGCAACTCCTCGCAGTTCTCCGACGGCGCCTCGGCCTGCCTGATCATGTCCGCCGATCGCGCCAAGGCGCTCGGCATCCAGCCGCTGGGCATCTTCCGCGGCTTCGTCGTCGCCGGCTGCGAGCCGGACGAGATGGGCATCGGGCCGGTGTTCGCGGTGCCGAAGCTTTTGCAGCGCGCCGGCCTGACGATCAAGGACATCGACATCGTCGAGCTCAACGAGGCCTTCGCCTCGCAGGCGGTGTACTGCCGCGACCGCCTGGGCATCGATCCCGAGAAGCTCAACCCGAACGGCGGCGCTATTTCCATCGGCCACCCGTATGGCATGACCGGCTCGCGCATGGTCGGCACGCTGCTGCTCGAGCTGCGCCGGCAGAAGAAGCGCTACGGCATCGTCACGATGTGCATCGGCGGCGGCATGGGCGCCGCGGGGTTGTTCGAAGCGGTGTGATTCCACTGGAGGGCGCCGCCCCGTCGGCGCCCTCCAAAAATCACTCGCCGGGGGGCTGCTCAACCTTGTAGCCGCATGCGGCGTCGGCGAGCGGCATGTCGGTGGGCGGCTCGCCGTACCAGGGGTAGCCGCGGCAGACGAGCGGGCGCGTCGCGTGCGCGCTGCAGCGGCCGTCGGCGGCGAGCTGGTCGCACCAGTAGAAGTGCTTGGTCGCCGGCAGGCGCGTGACGTAGAAGGGGTTGCGCGCCAGCGCCTCCGCGCGCGTCAAGGCGTGCCAGTGCTCGGCCGCGAAGGCGTGGTCGGACGGAATGCCGAGGACGGTGGTGAGGGCCGCCATCGCCGCGACCTCCTGCGCGTCCTGGTCGAGCGCGATGGTGCGGCAGCAGGCGCCGCACAGGTTGCAGAGACTGTCGGGCGAGGGGCTCACGCGCCGCGGATCACCACGCCGGGGTGGGCGCCGGTGTGGGCGCCGTCGCGCATCAGCACCTGGCCGTTGACCACCGTCGCGAGATAGCCCGTGGCGCGTTGCGTCAGCGCCGCGGCGCCGGCGGGCAGGTCGTGGCGCACCTCGGGCAGGCACAGGTCGAGGCGATCGAGGTCGATGACGTTGAGGTCGGCGAAGGCGCCGGCCCGCAGCACGCCGCGCCCGGCGATGCCCCACAGCGCGGCGAGTTCGCCGGTGAGCTTGTAGACCATGCGTTCGAGCGGCATCAGGCGGCGCTCGCGCACCCAGTAGGCGAGGGCGAAGGTGGCGTAGCTGGCGTCGGCGGTCTGCGTCGTGTGGGCGCCGGAGTCGCCGAGGCCGATGGTCGACAGCGGGTGCTGCAGCATCGCGCCGGCGGCCTCGAGGTCGGGATTGTAGAGCGGCACCAGGAAGAAGCAGCGGCCGTCGTGCTCGACGATGAGGTCGAGGAGCAGGCGCAGCGGCGGGATGCCGAGGCCAGCGGCGCGCGCGACGAGGCTCTTGTCCGGCGTCGTCTCGTAGCCGCGCACGCCGTCGCCGGTGAGCGGGAAGACGTGCGTCAGCGTCGCCATGCCGCCGAGGATGGTGCCGTCGACGTTGTCGCGCGCGCTCTCGACCAGGGCGGCGCGCAGCGCCGGGTCGCGCAGGCGCGTCACCGCCTCCTGACGCGACAGCGACATCAGGTCGCCGGCGGCCGGAAACAGCGACAGGGGGTTGATGGCGATGCCGAAGCCCATCAACACGCCGACCGCGCGCACCGCCACCTGCGGGCGGATGTGCGCGCCGCCCGTCGCCGCCTGCTCGGCGAGCGTCATCGCCTGGCGCCAGACGTCGGGGTAGGCGAGGGCTTGGATCAGGGCGACGCTGAACAGGCGCCCGCAGGCGCGCGACAGCGGCGCCATCCAGGCGAACTCCTGCGGCACGCCGGCGGCATCCTCGCCGGCGGCGCCGTAGGGCACCAGTTCGAAGACGCCGCGGCCCTCCTCGGCCAGCGCGCCGGCCAGCGCGTCGAGCTCGCGGCGCGAGGCGAAGGTCCCCGGCACGGGGTCCCAGGCCGGCGTGCGGTGCATGGTCGTGCGGCCGGTGGCGAAGCCGAGGGCGCCGGCACGAATGGCTTCGGCGACCGCCTCGCGCATCGCCGCCAGCTCGAAGTCGCTCGCCTCGGCGTCGCTGGCGCCGCGCTCGCCCATGGCCCAGATGCGCAACGGCGCGTGGCTGATGTGGGCGCCGACGTTGACGCCGAGCGGCAGGCGGCCGAGCGCGGCGAGGTACTCGGGAAACGTCTCCCAGTCCCAGCGCAGCCCCTCGCGCATGGCGGCGGCGGGGATGTCCTCGACGCCCTCCATGAGGAACATCAGATACTCGCGATGCCGCGGCAGGCAGGGCGCGAAGCCGACGCCGCAGTTGCCGACCACCACCGAGGTAACGCCGTGCAGATTCGACGGCGTGCCGAGCGGATCCCAGGTGAGCTGCGCATCGAGGTGAGTGTGCACGTCGACGAAGCCGGGCGTCACCAGGCGGCCGCGCGCCTCGATCACCTCGCGCGCTGGGCCGTCGTAGCGACCGATCGAGACGACGCGGTCGCCGGCGATGACGACATCGCCCTCGACGGCCGGCGCGCCGCTGCCGTCGACGACCGTGCCGCCGCGGATGACGAGATCGGGTATCGACATGGGAGGTGCGTGCCACGCGGGCGGCGGGGTGAGCAAGGGGACGTTGGGGCGAAAGTGACACTTCTCGCTGCGAGAAGTGTCACTTTCGCCCCAACGTCCCCTTCATCCCGCCCCTTCATCCCGGCGGCAGGACCTGGCGCAGCACGCGCAGGACGTTGCCGCCGAGGATCTTCTTGATCGTCGCCTCTGAGAAGCCGTCGTTGAGCATCTGCTGGGTCAGCGCCGGCAACTGGCTGGTATCGAAGCCGACCGTCGTGGCGCCGTCGAAGTCCGAGCCGAGGCCGACGCAGTCATCGCCGGCGACGGCGATGACGTGGCGCATTGCCGCCGTGACGTAGCGCATCTCGGTGCCGCAGACCGCCATCTCCCAGTAGCCGATGCCGATGACACCGCCGCCGCGGGCGATGCCCCGCACATGCGCGTCGGAGAGGTTGCGCAGGTTGTCACAGGTGCCGCGCACGCCGCCGTGCGAGACGACGATGGGCTTGGTCGCCATCGCCAGTACGTCGTCGATGCCCTGCGGCGAGAGGTGCGCGACGTCCACCACGATGCCCAGCGCCTCCATGCGGCGCACCAGCGTGCGCCCCTTGTCGGTCAGGCCGCCCTTCTCGAGGCCGTGCGCCGAGCCGGCGAAGGCGTTGTCGAAGAAGTGGGTCGGGCCGATCATGCGAAAGCCGGCGCGGAACATCACCTCGACGTTGGCCGGGTCGTCGCCGAGCGCGTGCGCGCCCTCGATGCCGAGCAGGCCGCCGACGACGCGCGGATCGGTGGCGCGGCGCGCGACGAGCGCTTCGAGATCGGCGCGCGAGCGGATCGCCACCAGCGCGCCGTTCGACCTGGCAATCGAATCCTGCAGGCGCTCGGCGTGCAGCAGGGCGCGCCCCAGCGGATCGCGCGTGAACAGCGCCGAGCGCTGCGCGAAGCCGGCCAGGGTGAGCAGGTCGGGGCGGTTGCCGTCGGTCGCGTCGACGTTGAAGCCGAGCGGCACGCGCGTCGCGGCGGTGAAGAACTGCAGCGCCACCCCGCCGTCCTGCAGGCGCGGCAGGTCAACATGCCCGGTCGGGCTGCGCGGCGTCAGATCGGCGCGCAGCAGCAACGAGTCGGCGTGCATATCGGCGACGAAGCTGCCCGCATGCAGCGTCCGCGCCTGCGCGGACACGCCGGGCAGCGCCACCGGCACGACGCGGTTCAGGAACCCCTCGAGGTTGGCGCCGATCCAGAAGACGACCGCGAGCGTAAGCAGCGCGAGGACGCCGATGCCGATGCCGAGAATCCGAGCCTTGCGCATGTCGACCCCCCTGTTCCGGCGGCACCCTCTGCCGGCGCACCCGAGGAGTCAATCGATTGAAACCCCGGCCGGGCGCTGGCATCGGAGCGGTACCGTGTGGGCGCTGCTCGTCTTTCTGCTGTGGGCCGGCGCGGTCGCCGCCCAGGACCCGACGCCGCCGCCGCTGCCGGGCGAGCGGGCGCCGGTGGTGCTCGACGGGCGCTTCTTGTTCGAAGTCGGTGAAGCCGGCCTATGGAGCCCGGAGCAACGCGCCGCCGAGATCCGCAGCACCCTGCGCGCCGCCGCCGTCGCCAGCGATCCGATGCCGCTCTCGCTGGCCGAGCACGATGGCTACCCGATCGTGCGCATGGGCGACTGGCACCTGGTGACGGTCACCGACAGCGATATCCGCCCCGGCGTGGACCCCGGCGAGCAGGCGCAGCGCTGGCTCATGACCCTCGAAGCAGCGCTGCAGCAGGCGCGCCTCGAGCGTAGCCCGGCCTACCGCTGGGCCGCCGGCGGCCGCGTGCTGCGGGTCGTCGTGCTGGCGGCGTTGCTGCACTGGCTCTTGCGGCGCGGCGGACGGCTGCTGCAGCGCGCCCGGCACGGGCATGCGACGCCGCTCAGCGGCAAGCCGGTCTGGCAGACCGGGCTCGAGGTCGCCTCGTTGGCGCTGCAGGCGGCGCTGTGGACGGCGGTCCTCTGGTACGCGGTCGATCAGTTCCCAGGCTGGCGGCAACTGCGCTGGTACGTCGGCCGCGTCGTTCGCCGGAGCCTCGCGGCACCGCTGCTGACCCTCAACGAACGCGGCTATTCGGCCTTCGATTTCCTGTGGCTGATCGCCGCGCTGGTCGTCCTGTGGGCGCTGGTGGCCGTGGTCACCAGCCTGCTCAGTTGGCGCCTGGCGCGCGCCACCGGCACGACGCGCGGCGCCCTGCAGCCGATGACGACGCTGCTGCGCTACGGCCTGCTGCTGGTCGGGATGATCGTCGTCCTGCAGCTCGCCGGCCTGAACCTCAGCTCGCTGGCCCTGCTCGCCAGCGTGCTCGGCGTCGGCATCGGCTTCGGTCTGCAGAATCTCGCCAACAATTTCGTCAGCGGTATCGTCGCCTCGATCGAACGGCCGGTGAAGCCGGGCGACTTCGTCTCCATCGGCGACCTGCAGGGCACCGTCGAGCGGATCGGCGGCCGCAGCACGATCATCCGCACGCTCGATCGGGTCGACATCGTCGTGCCGAACTCCAAGTTGCTCGAGACCGAGGTCGTCAACTGGTCGCACGACGATCTGATCTCGCGCCTGCACGTGCCGGTCGGCGTCGCTTACGGCTCCGACATCGAGACGGTGCGCGGCGCCCTACTCGAGGCGGCGCGCGTCCACCCGGCGGTGTTGCCGGAGCCGCGCCCCGAGGTGCGCTTCCACGGCTTCGGCGACAGCGCCCTCGATTTCGTGCTGCTCGTGTGGACCGCCGACCCGGCCGGGCAGGAGCTGTTGCGCAGCGATCTGAACTACCAGATCGAACGCAACCTGCGTCGGGCGACCATCGAGGTGCCCTTTCCGCAGCGCACGTTGCACCTCGCGCCGGCGTCGCTCGAGGCGCTGGCGGCGCGCCTCAACGGGGAGTCGCCGCCGGCGCGGCCGGCGCGCCCGGCGCCGGCGGCCGACGACGCACCCGCCTTCCCCGCCGCGCCGTGGCGCGCCCTCGACCTCGACGCGTTGGTGGCGCGCATGCGTGGCCCCGACGGCGTGGCCATCGCCGACCGGCGCCACCTGCTGACGCAGTACACGCGCTGCTTCGTCGGCGCCGACGCGGTCGAGTGGCTGATGCGTGCCCAGGATCTCAGCCGCGCCGAGGCGGTGCGCCTCGGCCAGACGCTGATCGAGCGCGGCACCCTGCACCACGTGCTCGACGAACACCCCTTTCGCGACCGGGCGTTCTTCTACCGCTTCTACGCGGACGAATAGCGCCGGGCGCGGTGCTCGCGGCACGGCGTTCGGCCGGGTGTCGAGCAGGAAGAGATCGACCAGGTCGCCGCCGCGCGGCGTACCCCAGATGCTCCCGTCGTCGCCGGTGCGGATCGGCATCCACTCGCGGTCGGTGTGATTCGGCGTGCAACGTCGACTCCCGAGGAGGGGGTATCGGCGTCGAAAATTGACCCCCTGCCATGCGCCGGCCGCAGCACGAGGGGCAGCACCCACGGCCCGTGCAGGAGACGGCGACCAGGATCTCGCGCCCGACGCGCTGCAGGACGCCGTGCTCGCGGTGGCAAGGCACGCTGGTATGGCTGACCGCGGCCGCCTCGTGGACCACCGGTCCACCAGACTTTCACCACTCGTCGCTGATTTGGGAGACCGGGACACCGCGTCGCACGTGCCCGTGCCGCTCGCATCGGCTCAGACGCACTTCGGTGTGCTGCCATGGACTCGCGTCGTGCTTGGTCGGGCGTCTGGCGAGCCTCTCGTCCTGATCTGCGGCTCCGGCCAGGAAGAAGCCGCCATCGTAGTCCGCCGCGGACTCGATCGCCGGGACGTGCGCCGCGTTGCCGTGCCGCGCCGCGGCGGCATGAAGGGCCTCACCGCAATGGCGCTCTCCAAGAGCCTCGGCTGGCACGACGTGGAGACGGTCCGCCTGCCCTCCAGTGACGCCGCCGCGCTGGCGCTGGTCGGCGGAGGTGCCGATGCCGCCTGCATCATCGAGCCGCTGGCGACGTTGCTTCGGAGCCGGGGCGTCGGTCAGCCGCCGATGAAGCGCGGCGCCGTCAGCGCGTCGGCGCAGCCGCGGTCCGGGGCGCGGGTGGGGTTGGCGAGGAAGGCGGCGATCAGTTGCACGGCGCAGCCGCCGCCGCTGGCGACCTCCTGGCCGACGGCGACGTGCCCGTAGCCGCGCAGTTCGACGTAGTGCCCGTTGGCGAGCGTCGCGGCGGCGAGTTGGCCGAAGGCGGGCGGGGTGGACGGGTCGTAGTCGCCCGCCAGCACCAGCGCCGGCACGGCGCTGGCGACGGCCTGATTCTCGACCGGGTCGGTCGCGCCGACGCCCGCCAACGGACAGGTGCTGCCGAGCGGGTCGGCCGCCATGGCGCGCGCCAGGGCGGGGTGGACCCCGGCCTCCGCGGCGGCGAGCACCGCGGGGGTGTGGAACGGGGTCTCCTCGTTGCAGATCACCGCGTGCGCCAGACCGATGGCATACGGCTCGGGGGCGGCGAGGGCGCCGACGGCGAGCGCCGCGACGCTGGTGTCGCCGCGTGCCATGCTGGCGACGGCCAGCGGCAGCAACGGGATGGTGGCGTTGCTCTGCAGCCCGAACCACAGCAGGCGGACGACGCGGTCGCCGGTGAGGACGACGTCGAACGGCCCCTCGGGACCCACCGCCGTGAAGCGCAACGGCTCGGCGTTGAGACGGTCGAGCAGTGCGTAGGTCGTCGCGGCGAGGTCCGAATAGGCGGCGTCGCACGCCGGCTGCGCGGCGCAGTCGGCGAACAGGCGCTCCAGCGCCGCCTGGACCGCGGCTGCGGTGACGCCGCTCACCAGCGAGACCTGCGGCGGCACGGCCCCGTCGAGCACGACGCTGCGGATGCGGTCGCCCGGCAGGTCGCGCAGCGCGGTCAGGGCGACGCGCGACCCGTACGACAGGCCGTAGATGTTGTAGCGCTCGTAGTCGAGCGCGGCCATCAGGTCGGCGATGTCGCGCGCCGTCGCGACGCTGGTGTAGGCCGTCAGGTCGATCCCACGCCGGGTGAGGCTGTAGAGGCACCCGCGCACCTCGTCGAGTTCGGCGGCGGCCTCTTCCGCCGGCGAGAGACGCTCGGCGAAGCGCAGGTGCAGCGGCTGCACTTCCGGGCAGTCGAGCGGGCCGTACCACGGATCGATCGTGCCGGTGCCGCGCTGGTTGAAGATGACGATGTCGCGGGTGGCCTGGATCGGCGCCGCGAACGCCGCCGTCAGCGAGGCCAGGTAGGGTCCTTCCAGCGCCGCGCTGCCCGGCCCGCCGGTGAGGAAGACGAGCGGGTCGGGCGCGCGCTGCGGCCCGGTGGCGCGCAGCACCACCGTCTCCAGGCGCAGGGCGCGGCGGGTGCCGGTGGCGCGGTTCTCCGGCACCAGCAGGGCGCCGCAGCGCGCCGTGGCGGGATCCTGGCCGGCGGGCAGTGGCGGACAGTTGCCGGGCACCCAGCGCGCCGTCGGGCAGCCGTGCAGGCCGGTGGCGACAGCGGCGACGAGGTCGGCGACGCCGAGGCTCGTGTCGAACGGGGTGGGGTACAGCGCCAGGCACGCGCCGCTGTTCTCGCCGCCGAGCAGCAGGCCGACGCCGACCAGCAGTTCGTCGACGCTGGTGACGCCGTCGTAGTTGCAGTCGCCGGGGCAGATGGCACCGGGGGAGAGCGCACTGTAGTGCGGCCAGGCGATGGCCTCGGCGGCGGACGCCAGGGTCGCGGCGAGTGCCAGGACGCCGCAGAAACGGATCGAGGCGGTAGGTGCGAAACGCGTTCGGGTCATGGGAACTTCCTGGCCCGCATGATCGGTCGCCGGCGCGTCGCCGACTAGTTGGGAGTTACCCAGCAGGCCGTAGGGGATAGCCACCACGCAGCGCGCATGGCACGAGCGCTTCTCCGTCGCCCTCCGTTCACCGGTGCGCGGCTTGCGCGAGGCGGCGGCAAGGGCATCGGGCGGGCGACGGCGCTGCGCTTCCTCGCCGAGGGGGCGGCGGTGGTGATCGCCATCTTGAAACCTTCCTCGCCGAGACCCAGCGGCGCGGCAACGGCGACGGCCTGCCGCGACACGAAGGCGGTCTTGTTTCTGCTGGCGGATCACCGGCGCGCCGGGCCGTTGCGGGCGCACGCAGGCAGATTGCGATTCAGCCCGATCGTGGTGATGGAAACGCAGTTTCTGCAGGAGATCGGACGCGGAGTGTTCACGACCGACAATCCGGCCGAAGCGGTTGCGGAAGACTCGCGCTGGGTCGTCGACGATCCGCCGCTCTCGGCGATCGTTCTCCACACGCTCGACCTGAGCTGGACGCGCGATCCCTTTGACCGTCTGATCACGGCGCACGCGCTCTACCGCGACTGGCGCCTTGCGACCTCCGATCGGGCCCTGATCGATAACCTACCCTCACATCTGGCACTGCCGCTCTGAACCTCGCAACGTCGGACACCCGGGCGCGCTATGACCATTCGCCCATTTGTTCGAGCGGGGCGACCGACTCCCCGCGCTCCCAGCGGTACCTTCCAACGAAGACCACGATGACTCGTTACCGCGTCGCGGAAGGATGGCGCGCTGGGCGGTGGAACCGTTCCGCGTCGCCGCCGCAGGCGTTACGTCTCCGCCGCCGAACTCGATCCGGCCCGGCGGTCGTGCGCTCAGCGGCGGAGGCGGTTGGCGCCGTCGAGCACGGTCCAGGTCGAGGCAACGCTCTCGCCGCTGCCGCGCTGCTCGATGTCGCCGACGTGCAGGTACGACGCCTCGGCGCGCTCCGGCGTGACGTCGAGGACGACGTAGCCGTGCGTTTCGACATCGCCCCACAGGATGTGCGGGTTCTGCGACAGGAAGAGATCGCGGAACTGCGGATTGCCGCCCGGCAGGCCGGGCGAGGTGACGCTGGGGACGACGAACTCGACGGCGATCGAGCCGTCGCCGGTAACCGGGTCGTAGGCCAGCGGCTCGTTCGGGTCGTCGTTGAGGTCGAGCGCCCAGGACATGTGCAGGTCGCCGGTGAGCACGACGACGTTGTCGATCGCCTGCTCGCGCAGTAGCCCGAACAGGCGCGCCCGCGCCGCCCGATAGCCGTCCCACTGGTCCTCGTTGGCGATGTTGCCGCCGCCGATGCTGTTCGGCAGCCCGAGCAACTTCCACGGGCCGAGCATCACCTGCTGCCCGAGCAGGCGCCAGCGCGCCGTCGAGTCGCGCAGCTGCTCGTCGAGCCAGGCCTCCTGGTCGGCGCCGAGGATCGTGCGGGCTGGGTCGAGAAAGCCCGGATCGCTCGGCGACAGCTGCGCGTCGCGGCCCCACAGCCGGGTATCGAGCATGAAGAGATCGACCAGGTCGCCGTAGCGCAGCGTACGCCAGATGCGCCCGTCGTCGCCGGTGCGGATCGGCATCCACTCGCGGTAGGCGCGCTCCGCGGCGGTGCGGCGGGCCCGCCACTCGCCCTCGTCGGCGTCGTGGTTGACGGCGCCGTCGCGCCAGGAGTTGTCGGCCGACTCGTGGTCGTCCCACACCGCGATCATCGGGTGCCGCGCGTGCAGCGCCTGCAGGTCGGCATCGGTGTGGTAGTGGGCGTAGCGGCGGCGGTAGTCGTCGAGGGTCAGGATCTCGTAGGGCGGATCGAGCGGGCGCAGGTCGCCGTATTCGCCGTCGCCGTACTCGTAGATGTAGTCGCCGAGATGCAGCACCGCGTCGAGGTCCTCGCGCGCCGCGATGTGGCGGTAGCTGTGGAAGTAGCCGAAGGCGTAGTTCGAGCACGACGCGACGGCGAAGCGCACGTTGGCGACCGCGCCCGACGGCGCCGTGCGCGTGCGGCCGAGCATCGTCTCACGACCGAGGGCGCGGAAGCGGTAGTAGTAGTCGGTTCCCGGTTGCAGGCGATCGGCGTCGATCTTGACGGTGTAGTCGACATCGGCCACGGCGCGCGTGCGTCCGGCGTTGCGGCGTAAGGTGAAGTCCGGATCCTCGGCGATCTCCCAGAAGATCTCGAGGCTGGCGGCGGCATCGGCCGGGGTGACGCGCGTCCACAGGATCACGCGGTCGGGCAGCGGATCGCCGCTGGCGACGCCGTGCGAGAAGAGCGTCGCCGGGCCGAGCGGCCCCGTGTAGTCGTAGGTGGGCAGGCCATCGCCGCCGCCGTTGCTCGAACCGCCGTCGCCGCAGGCAGACAGCGCCGGCGCCAGGCCGAGCGCGGCGGCGAGGCGGAGGGTCTGGCGTCGGGTGATCATTTCGGCGTGCTAGCAGGCGAGGGGGGAAAACGCCTGTGAATTGTCGGTTACGGACGACGCTGCGGGGCCACGGCGCGGACTGACGATTCCCGGAAGCTGGAGGGCGCGGCTACCGCCGCGTCCTCACAACGCCGCGCGCCACTCGCTGTCGAGGGCGGCGAGGGCGGTGAGGGTCGCGTGTTGCGCCGCGGCCGCATCACGGACCGACTCGCGCGCGGTGTCGGCCTGGGCGCCGAGCGCCTGGCGGGCGCGCAGGATGACGCCGGCGAGCAGGCGGCGGGCGCGCCAGGCGAGGCCGCGGCGCACGACCAGGCGGACCGCGAACAGCCAGGCGGCGAGCAGCAGGGCGGCGTTGAGCAGAAAATCGACGCCGGCGTAGGTGCCGGCCAGGAAGCCGTGCGCCACCTGCCACACCACCCAGACGACCAGCGCGTAGACCGGCAGGTCGAGCAGCCAGCCGACGTAGCGCAGCGCGCCGCGTTCGGCGGCGGCGGGGAGATCGTGGCCGACCAGGCGCGCCCAGGCATCCTCGACGGCGCTGCCGGCGGCGGCGCGCGCGGCGTCGGGGCCGGGCAGGCCGAGTCCGTCGGCGGCGCCGGTGAGGCGCGCGGCGCGCACGCGCGCCGGCGACAGCGCCGCGGCGAACCAGGCGGCGAACTCCGACGGCGGCGGCAGCAGCGCCGCCGCGTCGCCGACGCGCTGCTCGCGCAGCACGCGCTGCACCTGATCGGCGGCGAGAGCGCCAGCCGCGGTCCCGACGGCGAGGATCGGGTTGCGCGTCGCCAGCGCCGCGCCGGCGCCGAGGCCGAGCGACGCCAGGCCGCCGCCGCGCAGCGCCCAGCCGCCCGGGCCGTCCCAGCGCCGCGCCGTCTCGCTCCACAGCTGCTCGCAGACATCGGCGCGACGCAGCGCCAGGCGCGCGGCGACGTCCGCCGCGCAGCGCTCGCCGAGGTGGTCGAGCCCGCTCGCCGCGTCGCCGGGCAGGGCGTCGAGGTCGCCGACGACCTCCGCGCGCACGGCGCCGAACAGCGCCGCGAGTTGCGCCGCGGTGCCGAGCGCGTTGAGGCGGCGCACGCCGCTCAGGGCGCTGTCGCGCACCAACGCCTGCAGCGCCTGACAGAGCTCGGCCCAGCCTTCGGCGCGCGGCTGCGTCTGCGCGGCGCGCGCGCTGGTGGCGAGGACCGGCGCGTCGGGCGCCCGCCAGCGCGTCGCGGCGAGCTGGCGCACCTGCGCCAACACGGCGTCGCGCGCCTCGGGCGTCAGCTCGTCGCTGCGATTGAGCACGAAGAGCAACTGGCGGCGGCCGGCGAAGGCGTCGACGAACGACACCGACGCCTCCTCCAGCACCGACTGGTGGTGCAGCACGATCACCAGCACGTCGCTGCGCTCGGCCAGCGCCGTCACCGTCGCGCGGTGCTGCTCGTCGATGCTGTTCATGTCCGGCGCGTCGACCAGGACCTGCGCCGTCCACGGCCCGGTGGCGGCGTCGTAGCGCTCGACCAACGGACCGCCCTCGCTGTCGCGGCCGCCGGGCTGGGCGACCGCCTCGCCGACCAGCTCGCTGACGTCGGCGTCGAGCGGCGCGTAGACCACCGGCCGGCGCGTCGTCGGCCGGTCGAGGCCCTCCTGCGCGATGCGCCGGCCGGCCAGGGCGTTGAGCAGCGTCGACTTGCCGGCGCCGGTGGCGCCGACCAGCGTGATCACCGCGGCGCGCTGCACACGCGCGATCTGCCGGTCGAGGTCGGCGAGCAGGGCCTCGAGCTCCTCGCGGCGTTCGGCCAGCGCGCGCAGCGGCGCGACGATGGCGAGGTGGTCGTGCAGGCGGCGGCGCAGGCGGTCGAGAATCGGCTTGAGCTCGGTGGTCATAGGGCGGCGCGCAGCTCCTGCAGGCGGTGGGCGCGGGCGGTGTCGTCGGCGATGGCGGCGCGCACCTGTGGCGCGGTGGTGGGCAGCGCCGCCTCGAGCAGCGCATGCGCCAGCTGGCGGCCGCGCACGTCGGTCCAGCGGCGGCGCGCGTCGGCCATGATGCCGCGGCCGAGGACGTGCGCGTACTTCTCGAACAGGAAGGTGCCGACGGCGCCGCCGCCGACGGCGGCGAGGTCGGAGCCGAGGCCGCCGGTGTTGACGATCACCGCCGCGGCGAGGGCGATCGGCACCAGCGTCGCGATGTCGGCGGCGGCCTGGATGTCGAGGTCAAAGCCGCGCTCCTCGATCGCCTTCTCGACCAGGTCCTCGCAGGCGCGTTGGAACTCGGCCACGTCGTCCTCGCGCATGCCGAGCCCCTGCATGGCGCGCTCGAACGCCGCCGGGCGCTGCGCGTCCGCGAGATCGGCGTCGAGCCGCGCCGCCACCGTCGCGGTGGCGGTCTGGCGCGCCGGGTGGCGCGCCTCGCGGCCGAGATCGCGCACCAGTTCTTCCCAGAACGCCGGCCAGGCCTTGGCCAGCGCTTCGCGCTCGATCGCCGACAGCGTCGCCGCCGCCTGTTCCGGCGCCGCGGCGCCGCCGCGCCAGGCGCGCGGCAGGCTCTCCAGCCCGAGGCGCAGGCGGCGCAGGGTGGTGCGCCAACTGCGACTGAGCGGGTTGCTGCGGCGGTCGAGGACGGTGCGGAAGGCGTCGACGAACGGCCGCGCCGGCATAGCGGCGGCGGCGATGCGGGTCCCGGCCTCGCCGCCGCGCATCTCGGCCGCCTGCAGCACGGCGCCGGCGCGCAGCGCCTCGGCCGCCAGTTCGCTGGCGGTCTCGCGCAGGGCGTCGCGCAGGCGCGCCAGCGCCGCGTCGACGGCGCGCGCCTTCACCTGCGCCGTCGCCTCGACGTCGAAGAGCAGCGCCCGCAGGGTACGGCCACCGCCGGCTTCGCCCGCCAGCGGCAGCGGATCGAGCGGCGCGGCGCCGCGCTGCACGTCGAGGCTGTGCGGCGCCCAGAACGCGGCCAGCGGCGCCGTGCCGACGTCGGCGGCGAGCTTGGCGGCGTGCTGACGCGCCACCTCGGCGTCGGTGGCCTCATTGTAGACCAGCATCCAGGGCCGGCCGTGCTGCAGCCAGCGCTCGAGAAACCGGACGACGGTCTTGTTCTGGTACGAGTGGCGGGTGACGACGGCGATGACCAGGTCGGCGACGGCGAGGAGCGACTCGCTCGCCAGGCGGTTGTCCTCGAGGATGCTGTCGAAGTCCGGCGTGTCGATCAACATCAGTGCCGCCGGCAGGCTTGGCTCGGCGGCGACGAGCAGCTCGGCCGGGTCGTCGCCGGCGCGCAGCGGCGCCTCACCATCCTCCGGCAGGGGGCGCAAGCGGAAGCGCGCCAGCGTCGGCTCGGCGCGCAACTGCGCCAGCAGGGTGGGCGAGGCGGCGCCGACCAGCCGGCGCGTGGCGCCGCCGGTGGGCAGCGACGGGCTGAGCAGGCGGCCGGCGAGAGCGTTGAAGAGCGCCGACTTGCCGGCGTTATTGGGCCCGACGATGCCCGCCACGAGATAGGCGTCGGCGCCGGCCGAGCGCGGCAGCAGGTCGCGCTCGAGCAGGTCGAGCCCCCGCGCCGCGGCGGCGAACCGCTCGCGCACCGGCGCCAGGGCCTCGCGCACGCTGCGCAGCAGCGCCGACCGGTCGACAGCCATGCGGACGAATGAACCATATGGCGCGGCGGATGAACACCGTCGGGCTTGAGTCACGGCGCGCGGCGCGCGAAGGTTCGCGCATGCGCCTCGCGGCTCTCGGGTTCACCCTGCTCCTGCTCGCCGGCTGCGGTGACGACTCCGACTCGCGCCGCGCCACGCCGACCCCCACGGCGCCGGCGACAGCGCACGCATCGCCGACGCCCAGCGCGACGGCCGTCGCGACCGCCACGGCCAGCGCCGTGGCGACGCCCACCACGCCGCCGGCAACCGCCACCGCCACGGCGACGATCACCGCCACGCCCTCCCCCGATCCGCTGCGCCTCCCCGACCTGCACGCCGAGCCAGACCCGATCGCCGGCGGGCGCATCGTCGACGCCGAGGGGCGGGAGGTGGTGTTGCGCGGCGTCAACGTCAACGCGCTCGCCGAATACTGGGCCTACGGCGACCTGCCGACCGTCTTCCCGCTCGGCGAGGCGGATGCGGACGCGATGGCGGCGATCGGCTGGAACGCCGTCCGGCTGCTGCTGTCGTGGTCGCGCGTCGAACCCGCCCCGGGCCAGTACGACGGCGCCTACCTCGAACAGGTGCGCGGCGCCGTCCGCCTGCTCGCCAGTCGCGGCATCTACACCATCCTCGCTGCACCAGGACGCCTGGGGTCCGACCCTCGCCGCGCGTCCTGACGAAGTCTGCGACCCGAGCAGCCCGCCGGCCTTCGGCTGGGACGGCGCGCCGGAATGGGCGACGCTCGACGACGGCGCCGCGCGCTGCACGCCGAGCGAGATCCGCGAACTCAGCCCGGCCGTGCGCGCCGCCTTCGCCAACTTCTTCGCCGATGCGCCGGGCCCGGGCGGCGTCGGCATCCGCGCCCGCTATGTGGCGATGCTCGCCGCCGTGGCGCGCGCGCTCGCCGCCGAGACCGGTGTGGCCGGCTACGATCTGATGAACGAGCCGAACGCCTTCGGGCAGGCACAGGTCGATGCCCTCGCCGCACTCTACGCCGAGGCGCTGGTCGCCATCCGCGCCGCCGAGGCCGAGGCCGGCAGCCCGCCGCGGCTGGTGCTCTTCGAGCCCAGCGCGACATGGGCCCAGTTCGGCGTCGGCGCGCCGCCCGACTTCGCGCGCGATCGCGACGTCGTCTACGCGCCGCATCTCTACCAGGGCGGCCTCGACGGGCAGCTGCTGGCGCCGGCCTTCGCGCAGGCGCGCGCCGACGCCGCGCGCTACGGCGGCGCGCCGGTGTTGACCGGCGAGTGGGGCAGCGACCCGCGGCGCGCCTCCGATCCCGGCGACGATTACTTCCTCTCCCACCAGGAGCTGCAGGACACCTTCCGCATCGGCGCGACGCTGTGGACCTGGCGCGAGTCGTGCGGCGATCCGCACAAGGCGGGCGACGTGCGCGCCGGCCGCGTCCCGTACGTGTGGGGCGAGTTCGCGGTCGACTGCACCTCCAACATCGTCACCGGCGTGCGCCAGGATCTCGTCGACCAGCTCACGCGCGGCTACGTGCGCGCCGCCCCAGGCCACCTGCTCGAGAGCCGCTGGGATCATGCAGAGGCGCGCCTGCTGGCGCGCGGCACCGGCACCGCCGCGGCCGAGGTGCTGATCTTCTATCCGCCGACCGGCGCCAGCCCCCCGGCCCTCGACGTCGCCGGGCTGCCGCGCACCAGCGTCCTGGTGGGCCCCGGCGGCAGCTGGCTGATCACCGGCGACGCCAGCGGACCCTGGGAAGTGATCGCCGTGCCGCCGCGCCGCTGAACCGCCGCGCGGTGCAGACGAACGTGGGGCGGTGTAGGCATCCGCCGCCGTCTGTGGTTTCAGTAGCCGGATCATGAACGACCTCGAAGAGGGGCGCGCCCTGCGCCTGGACTTCCGCAAGCTGCTCAAGGCCACCACCGCCTGCCCGGACATCCTGCCGGTGGCCGTGCAGCACGCCGACACCGGCGAGGTGATCCTCGTCGCCTACGCCAACGAGCAGGCGCTGCGCGCCGCCATCGCCCAGCGCACGGCGGTGTTCTGGAGCACCTCGCGCAACGAACTGTGGGAGAAGGGCAAGACCTCCGGTGAGACCTTCGATCTCATCGAAGTGCGCGTGAACTGCGAGCAGAACTCGCTGCTCTACGTCGTCCGCCCGCGCCGCGCCGGCATCTGCCACACCAAGAACGCCCGCGGCGCGCCGCGCAACTGCTACTACCGCCGCCTCGACCTGGCCTCGGGCGAACTCGAGAACCTGGACCCCTGACACCGGGTCACCCCGGTTGGTAAGGGTTGCCAGCTGGGACCGCGGGCGTCTCGCCCGCAGCGTAGCGCGCCTAGTGGTTAGCCTAGGCGGTTGCGCGGCTGCGGCGCGACAGAGCCGCGCCTTGCCGCCATCGCCACCACCCCGCCCAAACAACCATCATCGCGCTCGTCCCGACCACCCAATCGCCACCCACCACGTACGGTGTGGTCCCGGCCCGCAGCCCGATCGTCTGGATCAGCACCCCCGGCACACCGTCGGGCAGCTCCGCCACGACCACCCCGCTCGGATCGATGAACGCGCTGCGCCCAGAGTTCGAGGCGCGCACCAGCCAGCGCCCGGTTTCGACCGCACGAAGGCGCAGCACCGCCAGATGCTGCTCGGCCGCACTGCCAGCGCCGAACCAACTCTCGTCCGCGAGGGCCACCAGCGCCCCCGCCCCGTCGTGGACTCCGCGGTTGAACCAACCGGGCTGCAGCCCCTCGACGCACAACGCGGCCGCCAGCAACAGCGCAGTGCCGTCCCGATCGCCGGAGGTTGGCACCGTGACAACAGATCGGAACGCGCCTGGTGAGAAAGTACCCGTCGTCCGCCATTCCGACGCCGCCGGCAACCAGTGCGCGCCCGGAACGTACTCCCCGAACGCCAGCAGCCTGGACTTGTGATACGCGGCGCCGGCATCGGCTGCTCCGTGCAGCGGCACGACATAGGCCGCATTGAGCTCGGATCCGTCGTCGGCGCGATCGAGCGCGCCGAGCAGCAACGGTGCGCCCACCCGTTGCGCCAACCCGGCGAGACGCTGCTGGAACTCCGGATTGTCGCGCAGGTAGACCGGCAGCGACTCCTCCGGCCACACCACGAGGTCGACGCGCGCGCCGATGGCTTCGGTCAAGGCCGCGTACGTCGACCAGGCGCGAAAGATCGCGCCCTCGAGATCATCTCGGCCCGCCGGCAGCGCGCCCTGCACCAGCGCGACTCTGGCAACGCCGATATCGTGGGGACCGCGCAGCGCCGTCAGCCGACCGACCGACGCACTCGCAAGCAACGCCGTCGCCGCCACCAGCAGCGGCGCGCCCCACTGCCGCACTGCAGCGTCACCCCGCCGCGCCACCCACCCGCCTGCGATCAAGGCGTTCACGGCAGCGGCCGCGAAGGCGAGCCCCCAGACGCCTCCCAGCGCCGCCGCCCCTCGCAACGGCGCGATTCCGGCGGCCAGGTCGCCGAGCGACCAGGGCAGCACCCTCGGGAATGCCCACTCCACCGACACCCACGCCCCGGCGCAGCCGCACGCAGCTAGCACGGTCGCGCCGAGCGGACGCGGAGACGCGTCGCGCGCCGCATCCTCAGGACTCAACAACCACCCGGCGATCGCCGCGGTGACCGCGAACTGGAGCGCGTGCCACGCAGCAAACAATGCCGTCAACGCCAACGCGATTCCCGGCGTCGTGTCCTGCAACCGCCCGATCGTTACGCCGGCCCAGGAGCATCCAGCGCCGTAGGCGACGACGCCGCACAGCCAGCCGAGCCAGATACGACCGCGCCAGCCGCTCTGCGCCGCGGCGGCGAACAACGGCGCCAGGGCCACCAGGCTGAGCGTCGATAGGGAATAGGGGGCGAACGACGCCACCAAAGCGACGCCGCTGCCCACCGCGCACACGGGCCCGGAGACGCGACCGCCGAGCGCACGCGCCGGGGCGCGCTCGGCCAGCCCTACTGCGGCGGCGGCCCGCTCCACACCCAGCTCCCAATGCCGCCGGCGCGGTCCTCGTAGGTACCCCGAAACTCGCCTGACTTACCGAGCGCGCCGCTGAACGTCGCCACGTGCAGCCCCGCCTCGTCGGTAATCGCGCCGGTCACCTGCCGCCCGATGATGCGTCCGGTCATCACGCCATCGGTGACAAATGGCGATCCCTGGATACGCACCTTGCCGTTGATGGTCCCGTCATCGGCTCGGCTGACGTCGACCTCCCACGTCTCGGTACGCTTGACGCCAGATTCCTGCACCCACCGACCATCGCCGACCAACTCCCGGGCAGCAATGGGAGCGGCGTCCCCGCTGGCGTACGCCTCGACCGTGTCGATACCCTGCGACGCCGCCGCACAGGTCACCGCGATCAACCCAACCGCAATTGCCACAAGCTTCATGAATCCACCTCCCGTGCGTTCAGCGTAGTCACCCTTGCGTCCAACAGTTTACTTGTACTCCTCAACGGCTCGCCGCAGTTCGCCTGCGGCGTCCTCAGAGCAGCGGCGCTGTCAGGACGGCCCAGATCCCGCAGTAGAGAGCACCCCGGCCCACTCGGCCCAACATCCCCCGACTCGACTTTTCGCAGAAGACGCGGCGTGCTGCCGTGCGTTGAGGCTCGGCGCGTCGCCGGTCAGCCGTCCGCCTGTCGAGAGCACGCGTTAACAGTTGCAGCCTGCAGCTTCGTCAAGGTCTCGTCGACGTACCGACGGAATTCTGCGTCGCCCTCTCTTCCGACGCCGACCATCCGAAACGTAAACTCGATCTTGCCCTCCTCAGGCTGGGATTGCAGAACCTCAAATGCCCCTTCCCCTCCGCCCTGTTCAGATCGGGGTGCACGTATGGTTGGAGGAAGGATTAAGACCGCAACGAGATGTGCCTTCCCGTTGCGCTTCACAGATCGGATCTGCTCAGAAGACTGAAGCGTTCGCACGACGCAATTGTCATCCAGCGGCCGTTCAAGCGACTGCGAAACGGAGATCTTCCACAGCGGGTCACACGCGCTGGCCGAAATGGCACATACCAGCATCGTGCCGAACCACCGGAGCGCCCATAGGCTAGAAGACCGTCGGGTATGAGCCATAGTTTGCCGGGTGCGGGCCTTGTTCAAGGAGGTTTACCGGACCGTGCCAATAGCCGTTCGCGAGGGCGGCTGATGTGCCAAAGGCGACGTGCGCGGGCAAATAGAAGGGTCCGAGAATGCGGCCTTGAATCGAATGAAAGCTCTCTTCCAGGCCAAGCGGCAGCCCTGAGAATTGAATCGTTTCGGGACCAAAGCCGGGAGGGTAAATCCCGGCATCACCCAAGGTGATCGCGCCGTTGCCTCCGCCACTCAGCAGCCACTGCAGCAAGTTGCCCTTGAACTGCAGCTGCCCGTACTCGTAGCCGATCCCTCCGGTCGGGATGCCGAGGACGCCGTACGCCGTGCCGACCACAGTGTTGGGCGAGTTCCAGATCCGTCCAAGCGTGTCCCGCGCGAAACTCCCGACCGAAGCGAGCGTTGAGCCGTTGCTAAAGCGTTGGCCATACTCGGCCTGGGCGAACTCCAGCTGCTTCTGCTGCGATACTCCTCCGCTCGCTGCCCCACTGGCGCCTTGGGCGACATGGATCACTCGGATTGGCCTTTCGTCTCCTCACCCGGCCCAGCCACCCAGGCAAGTTTGGAAACGTAGCGCGACCGCTCATCCAGGCGCATCAACGTTCGGTCCTCCCCAGTCGCGAGATTGCGCAGGCGTACCTCCTCTCCGCCTGCCACAAGACAGGCCGCCGCTGTTGTTCCGGCGATGTACGCCAGTTGCTTCGCGTCGCCGGATAGCACCGTCTGGAAGTAGCACTGACCTTTCAGAGGCCCGAAGCTTCGAAGGTTCGCCAGATCCCGCAGCTCGTACAGGTCTCCTGCAGGGAATACGACGAATGCCAAGGTCCCTGCATCAAGGGCCCATGTGAGCCAGCGCGCGAGGGGATATCGAAAGCGTGGTTCGGCGAACGGATTCCAAGAACTGTCTCGTAGCGGTGGGAACCGTGTGATCTGCTCCTCCCGTCCGGAATCGAGGTGGTAGAGAAATACCTGTGACTCCGACAGGCCTCGACGCTCTGGCGATGTAGACTTCGTCAAAGCGACCGCATTGCTGGAGATCCACACGAGTTCGCGTACATCGTCCCCAAACTGCGCCCACAGATCGCCAGTCGGTAAACGAAAGATCAAGACGCGACCGTCTAGGACCACAGCCAAGGTGCGGCCGTCTGGTGAAACGCGCGCGCGCGTCAAGTACCACGGGGTGAGCCTTCCGTCCGCCTCTTCAAAATAGGGAGAGCCCCGGGGCGGGAAGATTTGCGATGCGCGCCCCAGCGGATCTACGCCTAGCACCGTGCATGTCACTCCTGAGGTCTGCACCCGACTGCAAGTGAGAATCACAATCTCACCCGATGAGCGTTTCCATGACATGTCCGCCACCCGTCCGCCCTCTGGAAGAGTAACCGCCCGAACTGTCGATCCATCTGCTTGGCAAAGGGTGGTCGACTTCATGTCCACCTCGGCGTCGAGAATCTCGAACACGAACGTTCCTCGCGCAACACCCTCTATCTTTACCTTCTCACAGTCGGCGGAGACTGACGGCGATGTGACCGTGAGAAGCACGAATGCGAGGGCGAGCGCGTTCATGGAATGAAGGGCAGACGGCCGACTCGGAGGAGTGCATTGCTACCAACCAGTTGATTTGGGGTGACGAATGAATTTGGAGCGAACCCGGTGGGAACAACACCGGCCAGGAGCGCCGTGTTACACGTAGATGAGCATACTTGACCGCCCGCGCTTCCGAGATAGTTGGACAGCCCACCCAAGGCGCCGCGTGTTGAGCTCGACACCGCCTGCGCGTATCCCTCGAAGGATCCCCTGCTTGGCTGTACCCCAGGGCGGTACACTGTGTAGCCGCGCCCACTTACCGCTGAATCCCCGGGTCCGACTATTGTCCGACCGCGCGCGTCGGACGTGAGAATCCGTAGATTACCATTCTGATCTTGGAGCGTGATCTGCGTATGGCCGATGTCCCCTGTCGGATCGGCAAGCGAGACCGCGCGAGCGTAGGTACCCTCGTCGGTGCCGAGGACATCGCCAGCGCGAAGATCGAATTCGTCAAGCGTGGCGTCCCCTGGTTCGAAACCGGTCGAGGTCTTATCGACGTTGGAGTTCGCGCCTTGGGCGAGACTGTGTACGCCGTAGGCCAGGAAGATCGCGCCGATGGCTGCAACCGCGTACTGCCCGTCTTTCACGGCCCCCGCGACTCCGACGCCCCCACTGACTAGCGAGAACGCCTGGAATGCCGCCCACGTACTGCCGCCGGCGTTGGAGGCCGCGGCTCCCGCCGGGCCGAGGAGTCCGGCCGCGACCGCGCCGATGCCGCCGCCAATCGCACCGGCCTGCAGCGCCTGCCCGATGCTGGCGCCGTTGACGCCGGCCTGGATGGCGGCGGTGGCGAAACCGACGGCGAAGCCGACGGCCGCGTACTTGGCGAGCAACCCGAGCGTGATCGCTACAACTGCGCCGCTCGGGTCGACCAGGTTGGCGGGATCCCAGTTGGTGTAGGTGTAGGGGCTGGCGAACTGCGCCGCCGGGTCGTGGCTGAGGAAGCTGCCGAGGTCCGGGTCGTAGAAACGCGCGCCGGCGTACTGCAGGCCGGAGTGGGTCTCGGTCTCGTAGCCGGTGAACTCGTACCGCTGCGAGGACGCCGGCGTGAACGGCGCGCCAGTGCCGGTGACGCGTAGGCGGACGCTGCCGTAGGCGGTGTAGCGCATCTGTTCGAGCAACGCGCCGGTGTCGGTGGTGGTCGCCTGGGTGGAGCCGAGGTGATCGAGATGGAAGTGGGAGACGTACGAGCCGGGCCCCTTCTGCGCCGCGGCGGGAGCCGGGCGCAGCACCAGGGCCCACGGCAGTGTGCCGACCACGACGAGCAGCGCGGTGCCGAGTGCCGGCGCCGGGCCGGGCCGCCAGCCGCCCCTGCTGCCGGCGCGCCACGGCAGCAGAACGAGCAGAACCGCAACACAGGCGAGGCCGCCGCCCAGCCAGGCCGGCGCCTGCCCGGTCAGCTCGACGACCAGGGCGGGGGCGTCGAGCGGCACGGCCGCGAAGCGCACGGTGTCGTCGAATAGCGCCGCCGTTTCCCAGCCGACGTTCGAGTTGATTTGCTGTGCGACGCGCATCCCACCGAAGAAGTAGTACTTGCGTTGCACGCCGCCGCGCGTTTCCAGCAGGTCGTTGTAGTAGCGTGTCGTCGCGGAGGCGATGGCAGCCCCGAGTGGCCGTTCGCTGCGCGTGGTCTGGCGGCCGCTGTGGTCGTACCGCACGTCGACCTGCATGCCGCTGGCGACGATCTGGCGCAGGCGGTCGGCGTGGTCGAAGTGGTAGTCGTGATCGCCCTTGCCGGCGCGGTTGCCGTTGGCGTCGTGCGCGACGGCCGTCGCGGGGCCGCCGGGCGAGCCCAGGCGCACGGCGGTCACCTGGTGCGGACCGGGGCCGTTGTACTCGAAGTAGCGGTTGGCCAGCCGCGTCATGCGGCCGAGTGGGTCGTAGCGCAGCGACTCGTCGCGCGCCGTCTCTGGCGTGTCGGACTCCGTCAGCCGGCCGAGGTGGTCGTAGCTGAGCACGGTCGAGTTCGCGAGTGCGCCGGTCGGATTGCGCAGGTCGAAAATGGCGCGCAGTTGTCCACGCGCCGTGTAGAGCGGAAACGCCATGTCCAGCAGGGTGGTGGCGCCGAGCGCGCTGCGCACGCTGCTCAGCCGGTGGCGGAATGTGCCGTCGCCGTAAGTGCGGGAATCCTCGACGCCGCTGCCGTGCAGGATGGACCGCGCGCGCCCGAACACATCGTAGTGCGCGTCGGACACATAGAACCGCCCGCTGCTGCGCAGCGCGATCGGTTGACCGCTGGCGTCGTAGTCGGTGCGCACCACTTCGCCGTCGGGATAGGTGACGGCGGTGAGGCGATCGTTGCGATCGTAGTCATAGCTGAACTGGGCGCGGCGGGTGGTTCCGTCGGCGGTGATGGACTTGCGCACCACCCGGGCGCGGCCGCGTTCGTCGTATCGCATGAACTCAGTGGAGCCCGACGCGTCGCTGATCGATGACGGCCGACCTTTCGCCTTCGAGCTGCAGAGGATGGCGGTATCGTAGGAATAGATGATGTCCTCGGCGGTGTCGGCGCACGGAGCGCTGGCGCCGCAGTTGATGCGGTTCGCGTAGGCGCCGGCTACGGGGCAGCGCAATTTTGGGCGGTTGATCTTGTCGTAGCAGTACTGGACATGGTGATTCGGGTCGGGATCGTCCTCCCACAGTAGGTTGCCAGCGCCGTCGTAGCCATAAGTCCAGGTGCCCGAGTTCGCGTCGGCGGTCTGGTCTTGCGCCCGAGGGCATCGTACGTCGTCGTCGCGAGCGTGACGCCGTTGACCGTCGTCGACAACAGGCGGCCGACGCCGTCGTAGGCTCTTATCGTCGTGGAGTAGAGGGTTGCCCCATCGTAGGTGCGCTGCTCGACTGCGCGGCCGAAGGCGTCGACGGTCTGCTCGGTGTACTGGCGTTCCCCGTCGTAAGCGCGTGTCACGGCGCCGCGGTACTCGGCTTCGGTGTATGTGCCGTCGGAGTACGTCGTGCGATGGACGCGGCCGAGCGGGTCGATGACTCCGCTGCCGTTGAGCAGGTAGTCGAAGCGCATGGCGTCGTTCACCGGCGGCGTCGCGCTGGCGAGGTGCGGGCTGTAGACCTTGGCGACGCGGCCACCGGCGTCGTACTCCGTCTTGTTGGTGCGCACATCGCTGCCGACGCCCCCTTCGACGATACGCGTGACGTCGGTATGACGGCTCCGGCCGAGCGGATCGAAGAACTGTTGCGTGACCAGCGGCGGTGGCGCCGGCTGCCCCTCCGTCGGCGGGTCCTGGCGAATCGAGACCTTCACCCATGAGAGCGATGTCGCTGTGCCCGGGGTTGGCGGCGGTGCGAAGTACCACTCGCTGGCGGTGGTGCAGTGCGAGAGGGTGTCCGGCGGCAGCGCCACGCAGGTGCGACGGCCTGCCGCGTCGTAGTCGTACCAGGTGTTCTGGCTGTTGGCGTCGGTGACCAGCTTCGGCAGGCCGTGGAAGTAGTCGGTGAACGTGGTCGTCGTGTGGTCGAACTCGTTGGTGACGCGGTACGGGTGCAGATAGGTTCCCGTGCCGTCGTCGTAGTCCGAGTTGGTATCGTTGCCGTTCGGATCGGTGACCTCCGTCGGGTTGCCGTAGGAATCGTACGCAGTCTTCACCTCCGGACCGTTCGCCGTGGTGGCGTTGAGCCGAGAGCGGATGCGCTTCAGCCGGCCCTGCTTGATGGAACCGTTGGCCATGCCGTTGGCGCCCGACCCGTCGTAGTGGAACCACTTTTCGTCCAGCACCGCGCCGCTGGCGTTGGTGACCGTCACTTTCGCCGGACGGTCGTTGACAGCATAGGTACTGCCGCTCGGGACGGCGTACTCGGCACTCGTCACGACGTGCGTGGCGACATCGAGGCCTCCGGTCGCCGTGCGGGTGATGTTGCCGAAGCCATCAGGCGGGTCGTTGGTCGTCTCGACGTAGTGCCTGGAGCCGTCGGTCTGCAAATCCGTCGTCTCACGCGCGCTCTTCTGGAGCCAGACCTGGGTCCGGGTGGCGTCCTGCGGCTGCACGGCCCAGGTCATTATCTCCGATTGCACCTTCGTCATGTTGGCGTAGGCTTCAGTCTGCAACAGCCGCCCGCGCGTCAGGTCGTCCTGGCCGAAGTAGGCGACCAGGCGGTTGGCCGGTGTCCCCGCCGCTTCCATCATGCGCCGCTCGACGCGGCGGAAGCCGCGGAACTCGCGCGAGGCAGGGTCGAAGCGGCCGTCCTGGTAGTCGAGAGTCTCGACCAGATCGTGCCCGGAGCCGATACACGCATTCTGCGCTGGGTCGCGCCAATCGACACCAGCCGCGGGAAGGCAGAGGCCATCGCTGCGGCGCGTTGCCGTCACCACCCAGGTCACCGTCGGCAGGTCAGGGAGGTTGCCGCTGCTCCCGGGCTCACTCCGGTGTTGTCGAACTGCGTTGATGGCGCATAGCGCAGGTTGTTGGTGGCGCCGAGGCCGTTCTCTGCCAGCGCCAGCATGTTTGGGCGCTCGGTGGCGCCGTTGAGACGGACCGTCCAGTTCGCACTGCCCGCAAGCACGTGGTCGAGCAGGCCGTCGCCATTGATATCGATCACATCGGCCGTGCTGCTGCCGTTGGTCTGACTCTCGCGGATGTACTGCTCGGCGATGTTCCAGACGCGCGCTGGGATGCCCTCATTTTGCACCGCGGGCACATCGGCATCAGGAACGTAGACCAGGGGCTCGAAGGCTCCGCCGACGTTGAGCAGGACCCGCTAAGCACTCTCGTAGCCCGACCCGAACGGGCGCCGATAGACCCAGTCGGGCAGGCCGTCGCCGTTGATGTCGAAGAGGTCCTGCACGACCTTCTCTCCTGGCGTTACGCGCAGCTGGAGCGAGTTGCTGCGCGGAACGGCAAGCAGCACTGGGATAGGAGCGAATCCCTGCCCGGTGTGGTGATAGATCTCGAGACACGACGCCTGTTGGGTCGCCGACGGCGAACAGCGCTGATCGAAGACACTATTGGTCGCGCGCGGTCCGCTGGCGACGAGGTCCGGAAGACCATCGCCGTTGAAGTCCATGAGCTGACTCACGGGACCATAACCCGTGCGATGGTCAGTCAGCGCGTTGATTGGCGACGAAAATGGCGCTGGGCTCGCGAGAAATCCGGAGCCGGTGTTGAAATACACGTTCCAGATGTAGGGCGGGCCGGACCGCGTGCGGTCGCTCACAACGAGGTCCGGCAAGCCGTCCGCGTTCATGTCGACCACGTCGCGGAACGTGTCTCGGTCGCACGTCCTTCGCAGATCCTCGATATCTTCCGGCCCGGTCCAGTCCTCGGGGTCGCCGAACCCCCAGCTCGGCGTGCTGCGACCGCGATAGATGGTCCAGTCATCGAAAGTGATCTCGATGCGGTCGGGGATGCCGTCGCCGGTGATGTCGAAAGTGTCGCGTCTCCCGAGTGTGCCTGTTCCCCCCCTGCCATCGCAGTTGACCCAGGAATCCGCCCCGCGTATGCGATCCCATTTCACAGGGAGGGTCCACAGCGTCGGCGCCGAGCTGAAGCTGGCGGTGGTCGCGTTCGCCGTCCCGAACCAGACGCTCCACCGGAAGGCGGCGTGGCCGCTGCTGCGCACGAGGTCCAGGACCCCATCGCCGTTCATGTCCATGACCGTCTGGCTGACCTCGGCCCGATCGTTGACCAGGCGCAGGTGATCGTAGGCCCCGGATGGGCGTGCGACGGTCGCGGCCTCGGCGTAGCCTCGTTCATCGGGAGTGTAGACAAATGATTGAGTCGGTTGCGCCGTCGAACCGACGGCAACCAGCATCGACTGCAAGCCGTCCGGTGCGCCACCAGGTGGCGCATCGCCATAGCTGAGCGTGTAGGTGCGGATAATGCCGGAGCGCGTCGTCACCAGGCTCTCGACCTTGATCTCCTTGATGCGCCGGGTGAGCGTGGCATCGACGCCGGTGCGTGCACCGCGAATCCAGTCTCTCGTCGGGCGGACCTCTTGCAGGAAGCTCACCTGGTAGAAATGCGGGATGCCCGCCGTGTTGCCGCCGTGCGAGATCCGGACCGGATAAAGAGTATTGGAGACCTTACTCCATTCGATCTCCATGACGTTGCCCGTCCGGATCCTCAACCTTGCGCAGCGCCCAGATGGTCGTGAAGCGACAGGGGCTGCTCTGCATGAAGACCGGCGGCGCCGTGTTAGCGACGCGGGTCGAGTCGACGTCACCGAAGGTGTACGTGAGCCCAGCACGGTCGCGTACGACCCAATGGTTCTGCGCTACGTTGCGCTCGGCACGCACGTAGGCTTCCTCGACCCTGGGCCGGAAGACATCGCCGCTGCCGCCCTCGGGCAGCAACTCCACCGCGCCAGTGGGCAACACGAGGACGAAGTCATTCTCATGGAAACCACAGCGTGGCGTCCCCCACTTGGTGCTGCGTTCGATGCGGCCGATGGGCAGGTCCCAGCCGTACCCAAACGGGCCCGGCCCGCCGCTGCTCGAGTACTGCAGCGAGAGTTGGGGCGTCATGTTCTTGCGGCCCGGGGGAACCATGATCCCAATCGCGGTCGCGGCACCGCCGGTGAAGAGATTCGCACCCGGCGACTGGGCAATTCCCGCGAAGGCGCTGGTGCCCTCGCCGGTGCGATCGCCGAGGCTCGACCCGGTATCGGCGCGGCCGGCTGCCGCGGCGAGGAGGCCGCCCAACGCGAGCAGCGGAGCTTGGACCACCGATCGCACCCCCCGGATTCTCATCGGGCTGCCTCGACCTCGATTGCGCCGAGGCGCTCGGGGTTCGGATCGCCGGAATCCATCCGCGGCGGCGCACTGGCGCTGGGCGGCAGCGACGCGATCGCTGCATCGACGCCGGTCGTGTCGGTGGCCTCGCTGAGTTCGTCGCGCAGCGCCTGCAACTGCTCGATTCGCCCTGCGACGTCGTCGGCAAGCGGTCCCGCGACATCAACGCCAGCGCCGCGGTTGGGACGCTGGCCGAGAGCCGGGTCAACTGGTTCGGCCTCGGCGACAAGCCCAGCCAGGGCCTCGGTCTCTGGAACGACCGATGGTCCCATGGTCCCGAGTTCCTGAGCGTTCGCTGCGTGGCAGAGGATGAGCGCAACGACTAGACATCGCCAACTATGCACGCCCAGGCTGCGATGAGCGATCACTCGTCCGCGGCAGCTATTGGCTGCGGTCATTGCGGCTCCCCTGAATGCTCTCAACCAATAGGGCGTTACTTTCCGCGAGACACTGTTACTTTCGGCGAAACACTTTCATCGTGCGGGTCGGAATGGGAACCCATTCTAAGCGCGGCTCCACCGCCCCCTCCACGGTCCGGACTTACCACCCATCCACGCGCCGACGCCCCTCGCGGCCGAGGCGGTGGAACTCCCACTGCTGTTGCAGCTCGGCCCACCAGCCACGCGGCGGCTTCGGCTCCAACGACCCGCGGCGTCGTTCGACGGCGAACACTCTCGCGCGTACGGCGCCGATCAGGTGCACCTGCGGCAGGTCGCGCATCGCGGCGTCCTCGGCGTGCAGCAGCACGGTGGCGGGGCCGTCGGCGAGGGCCAGCGGTGCGCCCGCGGCGGCCTGCGGGGCGAAGGCGGCGGCGGCGAGCGGCGGCGGGGTGATCGGCGTGATGACCGGCATGCCCTCGGCATTGAGGGTGACGAGGGTTGCGGCATCGCTGCCGGGGACGGCGCGGACGCCGCTCGGCGCGAGGGTGATGAAGACGCGGCCGAAGTACCAGTCGAACAGCCAGCGGTGGCCGGGGATGGCGACGATGTCGTTCGCCGGTGGGTACTTGTGCAGTTCCTGGGCGAGAAAGCGGCGCCTGAACTCGTCGCCGGACAGGTCGGCGTGGACCCGCGCCGTGCCCTGCAGCAGCCAGCCGCCGGCGAGCAGCGCGATGCGGCCGTCGCGGCGCAGCGCCTCGGCCTTGCGCATGAAGGCGAGGGTCGAAGTGACCACGACCGTGTCGCCGTCGCGGTAGGGGGTCATCGGCCAGGCCGTCGGCAGGCCGTGCGCGTCGCGGTAGGCGACGATGGCCACCGGCGTTCGGTCGGGGGCGCTGAGGGCGTCGGCGAACGGCGTCGCGGCGATGGCGGCGGCGAGGAGCAGAGAGGGCATGGTTGGCGGTTAGCCCGATTGTGGCGGGCGCGGCTACCGCCGCACCGTGTCTGATGCGGCGCGGTGGGAGCCGCGCCCTCCGTGTGGTTGCATCGGCGCGGGGGCTGGACGACAAGGCCTGCATGCTCGCACTGCGCTGGGACGGTGCCGCGCTGGCCGTCGCCGACGGGCCGGAACCGGCTGGCGGCGACGGCCTGGCGGTGATCGACGTCACATTGGCGGGGGTGTGCAACACCGACCTTGAGCTCATCAAGGGCTACATGGGCTTCCGCGGCGTGCTCGGGCACGAGTTCGTCGGCGTCGTCGCCGACGGGCCCGCCGACTGGCGCGGCCGGCGCGTCGTCGGCGAGATCAACTTCGCCTGCGGTAGCTGCCCGACCTGCGGGCGCGGTCTCGGCCGCCACTGTCCGACGCGCCGCGTCCTCGGCATCCAGGGCGCCGACGGCGCCTTCGCGGCGCGCGTCGCGGTGCCGGTCGCCAATCTGCACGCGGTTCCTGACGGCGTCGCCGACGAGGCCGCGGTCTTCGCCGAGCCGCTCGCCGCCGCCTTCGAGATCCTCGCGCAGGTGCGCGTCGAGCCGGGCAGCGAGGCGGTGGTGCTCGGCGACGGCAAGGTCGGCCTCCTGGCGGCACAGGTGCTGGCCGGTGCCGGCGCGCGCGTCCTGGCGGTAGGGCGTCATCCCGACAAGCTGGCGGTGCTCGCCGGCCGCGGCATCGCGACGGTGCGCGAGGCGGACTGGGACCGCGCCGCCGCCGACCTGGTGGTCGAGGCGACCGGCAGCGCCGCCGGCTTCCAGCTCGCCGTCGCCGCGACCCGGCCGCGCGGCACGCTGGTGCTGAAGAGCACCGTCGCGCACGCGGCGCCGGTCGACCTGGCGCCGCTGGTGATTCACGAGATCACCGTCGTCGGCTCGCGCTGCGGCCCGTTCGCGCCGGCGCTGGCAGCGCTCGCCGCCGGCGCGATCGAGGTCGGGGCGTTGATCAGCGCGCGGCGGCCGCTGCGCGACGGCGTCGCGGCGCTGCGCCTGGCCGCCGCGCCGGGGGTGCGGAAGGTGCTGCTCGAACCGTGACGACCGTCGCGGAACGGCCGTCCGCGGGCGGCGTAGACGGAGGTGGCCCATGCGACTGCACGCGCTGACCTGCGGCTGGATCGACGTCCCGCTCAGCGGCTTTCTCGCCGGTGCGGAGGGCCGCCTGCGCGTTCCCGTGCCGTGCTTTCTGATCGAACACCCGCGCGGCCTGGTGCTGTTCGACAGCGGCCTGCACCGTGACACGCAGCGCGACCCGGCGGCTCGGCTCGGCGTCGCGGCGCAGATCTTCGGCATCGAGTTCGCCGGCGGCGAGGAGGTCGGTGCCCGCCTGGTCGTGCAGCGCCGCGAATGGCAGGTCGGCGCCGAGCCCGACCTGATCGCCACTCAGCACTACAACCCGGCCGATTACGCCCTCGGTCACGACGTGCTCGAGCTCGACGGCGAGCACGACCTGTTCGGCGACGGGCGCGTCGTCTGCCTGCCGACGCCCGGCCACACGCCCGGGCACCAGTCGCTGCGCGTACGCCTCGACTGCGGCGACGTCATCCTCACCGCCGACGCCTGCTACCTGCGCCGCACGCTCGAGGATCTGCACCTGCCGTCGATCGTCCACGACGAAGCCGCCGTGCGCACCTCGCTCCTGCGCCTGCGCGCCCTGCGCGCTGGCGGCGCGCGGCTGGTCTTCGGGCACGAGCCGGCGGGATGGAAGCAGGTCGCGGCGTCCCTCGCGTAGCGCGCCGCGCAACCCCAGTTCCGTGGCGGCGGGCGGCATGGCAGACACGTGCCATGGCCAAGACCCACGATGTCATCAGCGACGACCTGGCCGCCTTCCTGCGCGCGCAGCACCTTTTTTTCGTGGCTACCGCGCCGTCCGGCGGCGACGGGCACGTGAACCTGTCGCCGAAGGGGCTCGACAGCTTCCGCGTCCTCGATCCGACCACGGTCGCCTACCTCGACCTCACCGGCAGTGGCGTCGAGACCATCGCCCACCTGCGCGACAACGGACGCATCACGCTGCTCTTCTGCGCCTTCGCGGGGCCGCCGAAGATCGTCCGGCTGTATGGGCGCGGCGAAGCGGTCGAGGCGGAGACCGCTGAATTCGCCGCCGTGGCGGCGCAGTTCCCGCCTCTGCCGGGGGCGCGCGCGGTGATCCGCGTGCGCCTCGACCACATCATGGATTCGTGCGGCTACGCCGTGCCGCTGTACACGTTCACCGGCGAGCGCCGGCAGTTGACGGCGTGGACGGAGCGCAAGAGCAGCGCGCAGTTGGCGGAGTACCGAGCGACCAAGAACGCCACCAGCATCGATGGGCTGGCTGGACTGAGGGGCGCGGCGCCGCCGCGCCGCATCTGATTCGGCGCGCGCGCGCACTGCGCATGCGATCCGCCACGGCGCGATTCGCAATGTCCGGCACACCAGTTGCGTGGTAGCTTTCGCCGCCGAGGGACGATGGCGGAAACGACCATGCCACTGACGGGCGCAGCGACACTGCCGCGGGCCGCGGCCACGCCGGCGCCGGCGGCTCTGCAGCTGCGCGGCGACGATCTCGTCGGTCGCTACGCGGCCGACACAGCGGACACGGTCCGTACGCACCTGCCGTGGGCCGTCGTCACCTTCCTCGCCACCTACGCCGCGGTCGGCGTCTTCGAGATCCGCTTGTGGCCCGAGCGGCTGCCGCTCTACGTCGGCATCTACCTGCTCGGCGCGCTGTGGTGCGCGTGCGCCGTGGCGCTGACGCGGCCGCCGACGGTGGCGCCGCAGCGCAGCCTGGTGGTGACGACGCTGCTCGGTGTCGCGCTGGTGGTCAACACGTCGACGTACCACATCCTGGCACGTGGTGAGGCCGAGGTGCTGGCGCTCGGCAACGTCTACCTGGTGATCGGCTTTCTCACCGCCTTTCCGTGGGGCGGCTGGCCGCAGCTGGCGGTGGCGACGGCGGCGTGGGCTGGACTGGTGCTCGGCCTCGCCACGACGGTCGACGCATCGATCAGCGGCGGCATCCTGCTCAGCGGCATGGCGTCGCTGGGCGGCCTGTCGGTGGCCTCGGCGGTCCTGACCGACCGCTACCGATTCAATCTGTTCGTCGCGCGCGACGAGCTCAAGGCGGCCAAGGAGAAGGCCGAGGCGGCGAGCCGGGCGCGGCGCGATTTCGTCGCCAGCGTCAGCCACGATCTGCGCACGCCGGTGAACATCATCTTCGGCATGGCCGACATGGCCCTCGACGTCGCCGTCACCGCCGAGCAGCGCGACTTCGTGCAGACCATCCGCCGCTCCGCCGGCGAGCTGAACGCGCTGCTCGCCGACCTCCTCGACTTCTCGAAGATGGACGCCGGCGTGGTCGACCTGCGGCCGCGCCGCATCGCGTTGCGGCCGTGGCTGACGACGGCGCTCGAGCCGCACCAGCGCGCCGCGGCGGCGAAGGGGCTGGTGGTGCGCGAGGAACTCGACGCGACGTTGCCCGAGACGCTGCTCGTCGATCCCGATCGCTTGCGTCAGGTGCTCGGCAACCTGGTCGGCAATGCCGTCAAGTTCACCGAACGCGGCGCCGTCACCCTGCGCCTGCGCCAACGCGGCACGACGTTGCACTGCGAGGTGGTCGACACCGGCATCGGCATCGCGGCGGAGGAGACCCGCCGTCTCTTTCAGCCCTTCGCCCAGGCGGCGGCAACCATGCGTTCGCACGCCGGCAGCGGCCTCGGGCTGGCCATCTGCAAACGGCTGGTCGAGCAGATGGGCGGTCGGATCGGCGTCGAGAGCACCCCGGGCACCGGCTCGATCTTCTGGTTCACGGTGCCGCTGACGGGCTAGGCCGGCGCGCGTCGACCGGTACCCAGAGCCGGAACTCCGCGCCCTCGCCGATTGCGCTGCGCAGTTCGACGCGGCCGCCGAGCAGGTCGAGCAGGCGGGTGACGATGTAGAGCCCGAGCCCGACGCCGCCGTGGCGGCGCGGCGTTGCATTGTCGCCCTGGCGAAACGCTTCGAACACCACCGCCTGCGTCTCGGCGCTCATGCCGATGCCGGTGTCGGTGACGCGCAGCACCAACCAGCCATCGGCCGCCGATGCCTGCACCGTCACGCTGCCCGCGTCGGTGAACTTGAAGGCGTTGGTGAGCAGGTTCTTCAGCAGCACCTTGAGCTTCACCGCGTCGCTGTACAGGGCCGGCAGATCGTCGGGCACCAGCCAACGCGAGATGACGCCCGGCTTCTCGCGCAGCGGGCGCGTCTCCTCCTCGACCTCGCGCAGCAGCTCCGCGGCGTCGATCTCCCGGAGGCTGAGCGCGGCGCGCCCGGTTTCGAGACGGCTGATGTCGAGCGTCGCGTTGATCAGCTCGAGCAACTCGCGGGCGCTGGTACCGACGCGGTCGAGGCTCGCCGCCTGTTCCGGCACGAGCGTGCCGAACACTTCGTCGAGCAGCAGCTCGTTGTAGCCGATGATGACGTTCAGCGGCGTGCGCAGCTCGTGCGACATGGTGGCGAGGAAATCGGCCTTAAGGCGGTTGGTCTGTTCGAGCTTGTCGATCAGGCGTACGTTCTCCAGCGCCAGCGACGCGAGGTGCGCGAGGCCGCGGGCGATGCGTTCGTGCGGCGGCGCGAACCCGACGCCGGGCCGGCGCTGCGCGGCGACGTGAACGCCGACCAGGCGATCGCCGCGCCGCAAGGGGACGGCCAGCAGCTCGCGCACGTCGTAGGCGGCGCGCAGCTCGACGCCGACCGTCTGCCCCTCGCGATCCTCGTAGGCGTGCACGAGGCCGTCGCGCGCGATCGGCTCGAGCAACGTCGCCACCGCGGCGCGCGGCACCGGCAGCGCGCTCAGCCTCTGCCAGTGGTCGGCCGAATAGCCGTACCCGGCGGCGGCGACGAGGGTGTCGTCCTCCTCGCGGTGCAGCAGGGTGTAGCTCACATCGCACTGCAGCACCTCGGTGGTGACGCGGCAGAGGCGCGCGAGCAGCACCGGCAGGTCGAGCGCGGCAATCAACTCCTGCCCGGCGCGCGCCACGGCCGTGGCAAAGCCCGCCTCCTCGCGCTCGACGCGCTGCCGCGCAGCGACGGCGAGGGCGACGGCGATCTGCCGCGCCGCGGCGTCGGCCAGTTCGGTATGCGCGGCGTCGAGGGCGCCCGCGCTGCGGCTACCGAGCAGCAGGGCGCCGAACGCGTGCTCGTGCCCGCGCAGCGGCGCGATCACGGCGCTGGCGACGCCGAGGGCGCGCAGCGCGGCGGCGCACGGATCCGCGGCCGCGTCGCCGACGATGCGCGTCTCGCCCTGGCGCAACGCGTCGCCGCATGGCGCGCCGACCGGCAGCGCTTCCGGCGTCGCGGCCGGCAGGCCGGCGGAGGCCAGGAGGCGGCCGCCGCCGTCACCGTCGCGGCACTCGATGACGACGCAGACGTCGCACGGCGCCGCGGCCGCGAGGTGCGCGCAGGCCCGTCGCAGGGCCGCCGGCAGATCGCGCCCGTCGCTGAGATCGCTGGCCACGCCGAGCAGTGCGCGGGTGCGCGCCGCGGCGTGCCGAGACGCGGTCACGTCGCGGCCGATCGCCAGCACTTCGGCGGCGCCACCGCCGGTGCCCGCCTGCAGCGCGGCGGAGATCTCGATGACGCGATAGGCGCCGCCGGCGGTGCGCGCGCGCAGGGCCAGTCCGCGCACCGTCGCGCCGGCCCGAAGCTGCTGCAACGCCGCGGTGGCGGCGGGAAGGTCGTCGGGATGCAGAAGCGGGGCAATCGGCCGGCCGAGGTACGCTTCGCCCGGCCAGCCGAGGAGACGGCTGAAGGCGGGATTGAGCGCGGTGACGGTGCCCGCCGCGTCGACGGTCATGACGAGGTCCGGCGCGCTCTCGATCAACGCCCGGTAGCGGGCCTCGGAGTCGCGCAGGGCGGCGTCAGTGCTGGCGCGTTGGCGACGCTCGTCGCGGTCGCGCAGGGCGCGGCGCACGACCGGCGCCAGGCTCTGCAGGCCCCCCTCCGGGACGTAGTCCGCGGCGCCGCGCCGCAGGCTCTCGCGCAGCGCTTCCGCGCCGAGGGCGCCGCAGACGAGCACGAACGGCAGCGCGAGGTCGCGAGCGCGCAGCAGCGCCAGGGCGCGCGGCGCGTCGAACGTCGGCAGCGCGTCGGCGGAGATGACGAGGTCGTAGCCGCCGGCGTCCAACGCGGCGCAGTAGGCAGCCTCCGATTCGACCCGCTCGCAGGCGCAGTCCCAGCCGGCCTCGGTCAGCGCCCGCAGCGCCAGGTCGACCGCAGCGCTGTCGCTCTCGACGAACAGCACGCGCAGCGGCGTGCTGGGTGGTGCGGGCACGGCCGTGCGGCGGGAATTGGCGGCAGTATGGGTCATCGACAGTAGCCGCCCGGCGGGCGTCGGCGGGAGTATAGTCAGACCAGGCGCGCCGCACACACGCTTTCTGCGTTGGCCGCGGGGCGGCAGCGCGCTATGTCCGGCTCGACATGGATTCCAGCCGCCGCATACGCGCGCGCGTCGTCACCACGCACCTGGAATTGACGGCGCCTGCCCAGCTGCGCCCCGCCGCGGCGGCGCGGCCGCCCTACGAGCTGCGCCGCGTCGAGCGGCCGAATCCGGAGTACAACCGCTTCCTCTATCGAGCGGTCGGCGGTGGTTGGTACTGGCTGTCCCGCATCGACTGGCCGCGCGAGCGCTGGCTGGCGTACCTGTCGCGGCCGCAGCTCGAGACCTGGGTAGCGTACGTCGCCGGCGCGCCGGCGGGGTACTGCGAGCTCGAGGCGCAGGCCGCGGGCGCCACGGAGATCGTCTATTTCGGGCTGCTGCCGGAATTCGTCGGCGCCGGGCTCGGCGGCGCCCTGCTCACCGACGCGGTGCGCCGCGCCTGGGCGAACGGCGCCCGCCGCGTCTGGCTGCACACCTGCAATCTCGATCACCCGCACGCCCTGGCGCACTACCGGGCGCGCGGCTTCACGGTCTGCAAGGTCGAGGAGACGGAAGAGGAGATCCCGGTCGTGTCTCCGGATTACTGGCAGTTCGCCTGATGGGGGGGCGCCCGCCAGGATCCCCAATTGGAGTATTGACTGGGTCGTCAATTTCGGGCGTGTTTCTGTCATGTCAGTGCACCTCGATACCGACGCCGCCCTCCCGGCGCCCGCCTCGACCGACCTCCCGCGCGCCTCGCGCCTGGAGATGGTCCGCGTCCTCCTCGGTGGGCGCAGCGAGCGCATCGACATGCTGTCGCGGTTGCGCCGCATGCACGAGCGGCACGGATCGGTGGTGCTGCTCGACCTCGGGTTGATCAAGTACGTCAACCTGTTCGGCCCCGACGCCAGTCGCTTCGTGCTGCTCGACAAGGACAAGATCTTCTCCGCCCGCCGCCCCTGGATGCAGATCATGGGCCGCATCTTCCCGAACGGCCTGCTGCTGCGCGACGGCGAGGAGCACAAGCAGCACCGCAAGATCATGCGCGAGGCGTTCACCCGTCCGGCCCTGCGCCAGTATGGCGAGCGCATGAACCCGCTGATCGCCGAGGGGATCGCCGGTTGGGGCGCGGCGGCGCGGCCGTTCCTGGCGTTCCGGGGATACAAGGAGCTCACCCTCGACATCGCCGCGCGCATCTTCGTCGGCGTCGAGCTGGGGCCCGAGACCAAGCAGATGAACGGCGTATTCGAAGACCTCGTCGCCGCCTCGATGTCGAAGCTGCGCCTGCGCATCCCCGGCCTCGAGTTCTACCGCGGCCTGGTCGGGCGCGAGTTCATGGTCAAGTACTTCAGCGGCCTGCTCGCCGCCCGCCGTGCCGGCGACGGCGCCGATATGTTCAGCCGCCTGGCGCGGGCGAGGAGCGAGGAGGGGGCGGCGCTCTCCGACCCCGACATCGTCGACCACATGGTGTTCCTGATGATGGCCGCGCACGACACCACCACCAGCACCCTGACCTCGATGACCTACGAGCTCGCCAGGCACCCCGCCTGGCAGGAGCGCGTGCGCGACGAGAGCCGCGCCCTCGGCAAGGCGGAGATCGGCTACGAGGACCTCGACAAGCTCGAGTCGCTGACCTGGGTCATCAAGGAGACCATGCGGCGCTATCCGCCCCTGCCGGTCATCCCGCGCGTCGCCAACGAGGCCTTCGAGTGGGGGGGTTACCGCGTGCCGGCCAACGCCATGGTGGTGATCTCGCCCATCCACACGCACCACATGACGGAGTGGTGGGACGAGCCGTTCCGTTTCGATCCCGAGCGATTCGCGCCGGCGCGGGCCGAGGATCAGCGCCACACCCATTCCTGGATCCCCTTCGGCGGCGGCCCGCACCTGTGCCTCGGCATGCACTTCGCCGACGTGCAGATCAAATCGATCATGCACCAGCTGCTGCTGCGCTATCGCTGGTCCGTGCCCACTGGCTACACCATGCCGGTGCAGCAGGCGCCGATCTCGAAGCCGCTCGACGGACTGCCGATCGAGCTGCAGCGGCTGTAGGCGCGCGCCGGCGATCCCGTGCAGAGGCGCTTGCCAGAGCGCGGCATCGGAGTCTGCTCGTGTCCCACAAGGAGGAACCACCCCATGCGTACTCCCATCCGCTGCTTCGCCGCCCTGGCGCTCGCTCTGGCGCTCGCCGCCGCCCCCGCTGTCGCCTGTGATGGCGAGGCGAAGGCCGACTCGCAGGCGTCGACGAGCGGCAAGTAATCCACCTGCGGGGGCGGCGGCGCGCCGGCGCCGCTACCCGCCGGTGCCCACGACGATGAGCGGCGACTGCGGCGCGCCGTGACTGCATTCGACGGGCACCGACGGGGCGGCACCCTTTAGGACGCGCGGCCGGGCGCCGCACACTGTTCACGCCGATTGAACGCTCGTCGGTCAGGGGACCGTCCGCATGGCGACTCTGCTTCTCGCCCTGCTGCTCCTCGCAGCCCCTGCCTTCGCCGGCGCTGCCCCATGCGGCGGCGATTGCGACGGCGACGGCGCGGTCGGCATCAACGAACTCGTGCGCGCGGTCAGCATCGCCCTCGGCAGCACCCCCGCCGATCAGTGCGCGTCGGCCGACGCCAACGGCGACGGTACTGTCTCCATCGCCGAGCTGATCGGTGCCGAGAACGCGGCGCTGGGCGGCGGCGGCCAGGCGACGCCGACGTCGGTGCCGACGCCGACCGCGACGCCGGGCGCCATCGCCGCCTGCGAGAACGGCTCGTTCGACTTCACCGAACAGCGACGTCAGCGGCGACAGTACCGCCGTCACCACGCCGCAGTCGGTGACGCTGGTCACCGCGGCGCAGACGCGCGATCCCCGCTCGGGCCGCTACGTCCTGGGGATCGTCGGGCTGCCCTGCGCCGCCACCATGATCTCGCTCGAGCGGTCGATCCAGTTGCAACTGATCGCCAGCGCCACCGGATGCGTCCCCGGCACCTTCCCGATCACGCCACCGTTCGGCTCGTTGGTGTTCGGCGAGTTGCAGACCCCGAACGTCTTCCTACGCGCCTAAGACACCTCCGGGGGCACGCTGACGGTCGAGTCCGTCGAGGGTGGCCGGATGCGCTTCCGCATCACCGCGCCGATGAAGCCGCAGCCGCTGCTCGACTTCGGCGCCACCAGCGAGGGCACGGTCACGCTCGAGGTCAGCGGCACGGTGGAGCAGTTCACGTCCTCGTGATCTGAAATGAACCGGCGCGGCGGCCGCCTCAGCGCGCCAGCCAGGCGCGCCAGCCGCCGTAGGCGCTGATGTCGGTGGCGGCCGCGGCGGCGATCGACTCGCAGAGAAAGCCCTTGGCGCTGGCGCCGCCGTCGAGGCGGACCGTGCCGATGCCGAGCGGCGGCGGGATGGCGGCGACGAAGGATCCCAGCTGCGCGACGGGCAGCGACCACACCTCGACCGCGATGGCGGCGCCGTGCGCGACGCGCTCCAGCCCGGGGCGGCCGTCGGGCAGGGCGACGAGGCGGTACTCGGCGACGGTGCGCGTGACGCGTGCGAGTCGGCCGCCGCGGTCGCTGAGCTGGTGGTTGAGCGGCAGGCCGCTCATGTGCGCGCCGCAGACGACCAGCTCGACGCGCGCCGCGTCACTCGTCGCCGCTTCGATCGGCGCCGGTAGCGGCGCGCCGGTGGCGCCCATGCGCACCCCGCTCGCCGCGTGCAGGCGGGCAGCGATCGGCAGCAGGACCGATTCGTGGAAGGCCGGTGCGAGCAACGTGACGCCCCACGGACGCCCATCGGGCTGGAAGCCCGCCGGCACGGCGACGCCGCTGAGGTCGAGGAGGTTGACGAAGGTCGTGTAGTGGCCGAGCTGCGCGTTGAGGCGCAACGGATCGGCCTCGACCGCGGCGACGCTGTGGCTGGCGCCGAGTGTCGGCAGCAGCAGCGCGTCGATGCGCTGCCACATCGGCTCGAGGGCGCGCGTCAGCTCGCGCAGGCGATACGACGCCGCGAACGCATCGGCGGCGCTCGGCGCCGCGCCGCCGAGGATGACCGCGCGCGTCACGGCGTGCAGCGCCTCCGGGCGCGCATCGATGAAGCTGCGAATCGCCGCGTAGCGCTCGGCCACCCACGGGCCACCGTACAGCAGTCGTCCGGCATCGAGCAGCGGTGTAAGGTCGACCTCGACCGCCTCGCCACCGACGGCGTGCAGGTGCGCGATGGCGGCGGCGAACAGCGGCGCCGCCGCCGCGTTGCCGAACCACTCGCGCTGCCCCAGCGGCGGCACGCCGAAGCGCGGCGCACGCGGCGACGGCGGCGCCAGCGGCGGGGCGGCGCGCGAGAAGGGATCGGCGGGATCGAAGCCGGCGACAGCGGCGAGCACGCGCGCCGCGTCGTCGACGCTGAGCGCGAACACCGAGACGCAGTCGAGCGAGCGGCAGGCCGGCACGACGCCGCTGGTGCTCACCAACCCGCACGTCGGCTTCAGGCCGACGATGTTGTTCAACGCCGCCGGCACGCGCCCCGACCCGGCGGTGTCGGTGCCGAAGGCAAAGCTCACCAGGCCGGCGGCGACGGCGACGGCCGAGCCGGAGCTCGAGCCGCCGGGGATCAACGTCGGATCGAACGGGTTGACGGGCCGGCCGTACGGGGAGCGGACGCCGACCAGGCCGGTGGCGAACTGGTCGAGGTTGGTCTTGCCGATCGGGATCGCCCCGGCGGCGATGGCGCGCGCCACCGCCGTCGCCGTCCGCGCCGGCGTGTAGGCGAAGGCCGGGCAGGCCGCGGTGGTCGGCACGCCGGCGAGGTCGATGTTGTCCTTGATCGCGAACGGCAGCCCGTACAGCGGCGCCGTCGCTGGATCGCGCCCCTCGAGCGCGCGCAGGTACGGCTCGATCTCCGCCCGCGTCAGCACGCGGATCCACACGTGGTCGTCGCCGCGCGCCGCGATCCGCGCCAGTACGTCGTCGACGATGTCGGCGGGGTGGGCTCCGGTCGCGTACGCGCTGCGCAGGCTGTCGAAGTTCAGGTGCATCGCTGTGGTTCAACGCGAAGGCGCGAAGACGCGAAGTATGCGGCGTCCCTTCGCGTCTTCGCGCCTTCGCGTTGAAGTCATTCGTTCACCCGGATCACGCACACCGGGTCGCCGGCGGCGAGAGCGCGCCCTTCGGCGCAGACGATCTCGCGCACGACGCCGGCGGTGGTGGCGACGACGGAAATCTCCATCTTCATCGATTCGAGGATGACGAGCGGATCGCCGACGGCGACGTGCGCGCCTGGCGCGACGGCGATCTTCCAGACGCTGCCGGGAACGTGCGCGACCTCGACGACGCAACCGAGCGGGACGTCGAGCGCATCGTCGGCCGCCAGGGCATCGGCGCCGTCGTCGAATGCCGGCAGGGCGGCCCAGCGCTCGCGCTCGGCGGCGAAGGCGCTCTGCTGGCCCTGGCGGAAGGCGGCGATCTCGCGCGCATGTTCGGTCAGGAAGCGCTGATAGTCGCGCAGGCGGAAGGTCTCCTCGCGCACCTCGAGGCGCACCGCGCCCTGGACGAAGTCGTCGCGGTAGCGCAACAGCTCCTTGGCGCCGATCGGGTAGAACTGGATCTGGTCGAAGAAGCGCAGCAGCCACGGCTGGCCGGGGAGGAAGTCGGCGGTCTCCTTGTAGCGGTTCCACATCTGCACGGTGCGGCCGACGAACTGGTAGCCGCCTGGACCCTCCATGCCGTAGACGCACAGATAGGCGCCGCCGATGCCGACGGCGTTCTCCGGTGTCCAGGTGCGGGCTGGGTTGTACTTGGTCGTCACCAGGCGGTGGCGCGGATCGAGCGGCGTCGCCACCGGCGCGCCGAGGTAGACGTCGCCGAGGCCGAGCACCAGGTAGCTGGCGGAGAAGACGATCGCGCGCACCGCCTCGACGCGGTCGAGGCCGTTGATGCGGCGGATGAACTCGATGTTGCTCGGGCACCAGGGCGCGTCCTTGCGTACGCCCTGCATGTACTTGTGGATGGCGACCTGCGTCGCTTCGTCGTCCCAGGACAACGGCAGGCGGACGATGCGCGTCGGGACCTCCATCTCCTCGACGGCCGGCAGCTCGTCCTCGGCGCGGGCGAGCTGGTCGAGCAGATCGGCGCGACGCAGGACGCGGCTGTCGAAGTGCACCTGCAGCGAGCGGATGCCGGGGGTGAGATCGATGATGCCGGGGATGGCGGCGCGCTCGAGCCACTGCATGAGGGCGTGGACGCGGAAGCGCAGCGTCAGGTCGAGGATGAGTGGGCCGTATTCGATGAGCAGGTAGTGGTCGCCGGCGGCGCGGTAGGTGACGGCGGGCGCGGCGGCCCTTCCAACCCCCTCACCCTGACCCTCTCCCTGCGGGAGAGGGGACGCAGGCACGTGGCGCGGTGCTTGCCCAGGTCCCCTCTCCCGCGGGGAGAGGGGGTGCCGACCCGCGAACAGCGCGTCCTCCGCGTGCAACAGCGACGCGGCCTCCTCGTCGCTCACCGCGACGAAGCGCAGCGTATCACCGGGGGCGAGCTGGCCGAGCTTCCACAGCTCGGCCTGGACGACCGTCGCGGGGCAGACGAAGCCGCCGAGGCTGGGGCCGTCGGGGCCCAGGATGATCGGCATGTCACCGGTGAAATCGACGGTGCCGATGGCGTAGGCGTTGTCGTGGATGTTGGACGGGTGCAGGCCGGCGTCGCCGCCGTCGCTGCGCGCCCACTGCGGCTTCGGCCCGATCAGGCGCACGCCGGTGCGGCTGCTGTTGAAGTGGACCTGCCAGGCGGTGGCGAACAGCATGGCGATGTCCGCGTCGGTGAAGAAATCCGGCGCCCCGTGCGGACCGGCGAGCACGCGCAGCGTCCACTGTTTCGTCAGTTCCGGCCGCGCCGCGGCATCGATCGCCGGGCCCGCGCCAGCCGCGGCACTGGCGCCGACGTGCAGCACGTCGCCGACGCGCAGCACGCGCCCGGCGTGCCCGCCGAAGCGCCCCAGCGTGAAGGTCGCGCGGCTGCCCAGATATTGCGGCACGTCCAGGCCGCCGCCGATGGCGACGTAGGTGCGCAGGCCGGGGCCGTCGACGGTGCCGAGGCGCAGGGTGGCGCCGGCGGGCGCCGCCACCGGCGTCCAGTAGGGCACTTCCACGCCGTCGAGGTCGGCGCGCATGGCGGCGCCGGCGAGGCAGAGAACGCTGGCGCGCGTGAAGCGCAGCGTTGGGCCCTGCACGGTGCACTCGAGTCCAGCGGCGCCGGCGTGATTGCCGATGGCGCGGTTGGCGAGGCGGAAGGAGCGGGCATCCATCGGACCCGACGGCGGCACGCCGACGGCCCAGTAGCCGAGGCGGCCGGGGTACTCCTGGACGGTGGTGTGCGTGCCCGGCGCCAGCACATCGATGGTGGCAGGCTGGTGCGGCAGGGTCGCCAGGAAGCCGGTCGTCGGGGTCGCCGCGCGGAAACCGCTGTCGGCGACGATCTCGCGCAGGTAGGGGAGGTTGGTCTCGATGCCGGCGAGGCGCGTCGCGTCGAGGGCCGCCGCCAAGCGCGCCACCGCGTCGGCGCGCGTCGCGCCATGGACGACGAGCTTGGCGAGCAGCGGGTCGTAGAACGGCGACACCTCGCAGCCCGGCTCGACCCAGGTTTCGACGCGCGCGTCGGACGGGAACACCACCTCGGTGAGCAGCCCGGCGCTGGGGCGGAAGTCCTTGGCGGGATCCTCGGCGTAGACGCGCACCTCGATGGCGTGGCCGCGCGGCGCGTAGGGGCGGTCGAGCGGCGGCGTGTCGCCGGCGGCCAGGCGCACCATCCACTCGACGAGGTCGATGCCGAACACCTCCTCGGTGACCGGGTGCTCGACCTGCAGGCGCGTGTTCACTTCGAGGAAGTACGGCGCATGCCGCCCGGCGTCGTAGACGAACTCCACCGTCCCGGCCGAGCGGTAGCGCACCGCTTCGCCGAGCCGCACGGCGTCGGCGGCGAGCTGGGCGCGCACCGCGTCGGGCAGATCGGGAGCCGGCGTCTCTTCGATCACCTTCTGGTTACGGCGCTGCACCGAGCAATCGCGCTCGCCGAGGGCCACGACGCGGCCCTGCCCGTCGCCGAAGAGTTGCACTTCGACGTGACGGGCCGCTTCCACCCAGCGCTCGACGAACAGGCCGCCGTCGCGGAAGTTGCTGCGGCTCAGGCGCTCGACGACTGGAAACGCCGCCTCGAGTTCGGCGCGGTCGCGGCAGCGCTGCATGCCGATGCCGCCGCCGCCGGCGCTGCTCTTCAGCATCACCGGGTAGCCGACGCGGTCCGCCTCGGCGCGCGCGTGCGCGAGATCGGCGAGCAGTCCAGAGCCGGGCAGCAGCGGCACGCCGGCGGCGACGGCCAGCGCGCGCGCCTCGTGCTTGAGGCCGAAGCGGCGCAGCTGGTCCGGTGTCGGCCCGATGAAGACCAGGCCGGCGCGCTCGCAGGCCTCGGCGAAGTCGGCGTTCTCGCTCAGCAGGCCGTAGCCGGGGTGCACCGCCTCGGCGCCGTGCTTGAGCGCGGCGGCAACGACGCGCTCGGCGTCGAGGTAGCTCTCCTTCACCGGCGCGGCGCCGAGCAGCTCGGCGGCGTCGGCGAGCCGCACGTGCGGGGCGTGCGCGTCGACCTCCGAGTACACCGCCACCGGACCGACGCCGAGACGTCGCAGGGTGCGAATGATGCGGCAGGCAATCTCGCCGCGGTTGGCGATCAGGACGCGTCGGAACATGGACTCGCGGCAGAGGGTGCGGGCGCGGGAGTCAGAAGATCAAGATCTCGATCGGCGTCGGGTTGTAGGCGTTGCACGGGTTGTTGAGCTGCGGGCAGTTCGACACCAGCGCCAGGACATCCATCTCGGCGCGTAGCTCGACGTACTTGCCGGGGCCGGAGACGCCGTCGGCGAAGGTCAGGCCGCCGTCGGGAGTGACCGGCACGTTCATGAAGAAATTGATGTTGTGGGTCAGGTCGCGCTTGGAGAGACCGAGCTCGGGATGTTCGCCGACGGCGAGCAGCCAGCTGTCGCGGCAGGCGTGCATGGTCTTCTTCTCGAGCCCGTAACGGACGGTGTTCGACTCGCTGGCGCAGGCGCCGCCGAGCGTGTCGTGGCGGCCGACGGTGTCGGCGACGATCGTCAGCATGGCGCGATCGAGCGTCGAGCGCAGCACCGTCCCGACGCCGAGGTAGACGTTGCGCTGCGCGCGGATGGTATCGACGGCGCTGTAGCGCTCGCTCGGATCCTCGGCGCAGTAGAAGAGCGTGTCGGCCGCCTGGTTGCCCTCGAGGTCGACCAAACGCAGGTGCTGGCCACGGGCGACGTGATGCACCCAGTAATCGCCGGCGCGCACGACGCGGCGGTACTTGGCACTGGCGGGATCGAGGCGGCTGTCAACGGTCACTTCGCCGCCCTCCCGAGGTCCACCGGCGGCATCGCGCCGCTTGCATCGCCGCGCGGCGGCATCGCGCCGCCTGCATCGCCGCGCGGCGGCATCGCGCCGCTTGCA
>Ga0163144_10000528_pt1 | contig 88920 bp, 76 predicted proteins | sample OliLak19BULKMAT1_FD_123175 | JGI IMG/M metagenome (GOLD analysis project Ga0163144, IMG submission 123175) | Freshwater microbial mat bacterial communities from Lake Vanda, McMurdo Dry Valleys, Antarctica - Oligotrophic Lake LV.19.BULKMAT1 | ecosystem: Environmental > Aquatic > Freshwater >...
GCCCAACGCGTGCGCCCCCGCAACCGCCCCGGCCCGATCAACGATCCCGGCCCCCGGGCGGCGGCCCAACGCGTGCGCCCCCGCAACCGCCCCGGCACGATCAACGATCCCGGCCCCCGGGCGGCGGCCCAATGCGCCCGCGCCCGCAACCATCGGGGTCCCTGTCGACAATCCCACCCCCACCGGTTTCATCGTCCCCACGGCCCCATTCCACACGTTATCCTTCCCCTGTGACCGCCGCACTCCAGCCCAACCCCGCCCCCGCCCCGCGCGCGTTCGGCGCCCTCCGGCACCGGAATTTCCGGCTCTTCATCACCGGTCAATTCGTATCGCTCTGTGGCACCTGGATGCAGTCGGTGGCGCTGGGCTGGCTGGTCCTGGAGCTGACCGACTCCGCCTTCCTGGTCGGTCTGGTCGTGGCCCTGGGTGCGCTGCCGATCCTGGCCTTTACCCTCTACGGCGGGATGATTGCCGACCGGGTGAACAAGCGCCGGGCCCTGATGCTGCTCCAATCCGGGATGATGCTCGATGCCGCCCTGCTCGGCACCCTGACGGTGCTCGGCCATGTGACCCCCGCCTGGATCATGATCCTGGCGGTGGTCCATGGTACCTTCGCCGCATTCGAGATCCCGATCCGGCAGGCATTCCTGATCGAGATGGTGGGCCGAGAGGACCTGATGAACGCCATCGCCCTCAACTCCTCGGCGTTCAACCTGTCGCGGGTCTTTGGCCCCGCCCTGGCCGGTGGCGTCCTGGCCCTGCTGGGCGCGGCGGCCTGCTTCTACCTCAACGCCGCCAGCTTCTTCGCCGTCCTCTACGGGCTTTCGCTGATCCGGGTGGCAGGAGAGAACGAGCCGAGGGCGCCGCGTCGGGCCAAGCTCCGGGATGGCCTGATGTGGATCCATGGCGACGAGTGGGCGCGCACCCTGGTGGGGGTGACGGCGGTATCGGGAATCTTCGGCAGCGCACTGGTGGCACTCCTGCCGGTCTATGCCCGGGATGTCCTGCTGACCGGTGCCGCGGGATATGGCGGCCTCAGTGCCTCGTTCGGGGTGGGTGCCGCTTCCGGCGCCCTGCTGGTGGCGGCCGCCGGAGGGAGATTCAAACGGGGCCCGGTGGCGCTCGGCGCCGCGCTGTCGCTTGGGCTGGGGCTGGTGCTTCTGTCGATTTCGCGGTTTTATCCAGTGTCGGTTTCCCTGATGATCGTGCTCGGCCTTTCCATGGCCCTCAACGCCATCATGACCAACTCGACCCTGCAGCTCGAAGCGCCGGACCACCTGCGCGGCCAGATTGTCGGGTTGTACGCGCTGATCGTGGTGGGAGTGGCGCCGCTCGGATCGCTACCGGCCGGCTGGATGGCCGACCAGATCGGGGTGGACGCGGTGGTGGGGATGAGCGGGGTGGTGGTGGCGGGGGCCGCTCTCCTTGCGGTGGTGGGGCGCCGTTCCAGGGGTGTCGGGTTTCGGGTGCCAGGTGTCGGCAATGCCGATGCCTGAGGCGGCGGTCGTTTCCCGGCTGGCAACCTTCAGGATCGAGATCCAGCAGCTTAACGCGTGGTTCGGAGCCGCCGGCACCCGACACCCGGCACCCGACACCCGCTCACGTGGCCAGCCTTCGGACCAGAGGTACGCATGATCATCACCATTTCTCGCCAGTTCGGCGCCGGCGGATCGGAAGTGGCCCGGCGCGTGGCCGCGACGCTTGGGTGGGCGCTGGTGGACAACGAGGTGGTGGACCGGGTAGCCCAGCGGGCCGGCATGGCGCCGGAGGAAGTGGCGGCGCACGATGAGCGCGCGCCCGGCTTCATTGAGCGGCTGGCGCAGACGCTGGCCTCCAGTTCGCCCGATGTCATCTCCACCGATGAGACCCCGATGCCGGGGCGCACCGAGCAGAAGCTGGTGCGGCTGACCGAGTCGGTGGTGGCGGAGATTGCCGACCAGGATAAGGTGGTACTGGTGGGACGAGCCGCGCCGGCGGTGCTGGCCCGGCTGACCGGCACCCTGCATGTCAAGGTGGTGGCCCCGCGCGATTGGCGGATCTCGGTCGTGGCGCGACGCCTGGGTCTCGATCTGAAGCACGCCGAGAAGACCCTGAATGATGCCGACGACAATCGCCGCCGGTACCACAAGCAGTACTACTCACGCGACTGGGACGATCCCTGCAACTATGACATGGTGCTCAACACTGCGGCACTCGGCTTTGACGAAGTGGTCGAAGTGATCGTTGGCCGCGGCAAGTGGCGGTGGCCGTCGGAGACCAAGGAACGAAGGGCGTGATTGCCCTGTCCACCCCCACCCCAGGAGCATGCATGTCGAAGGTCCTGTCGGCCATGACCCTGCTGGCCCTGGTTGCCTGCGCCCCCAAGGAAGAGGCCGCTCCGACCGTCGTCGATGCGCCAGAAATGGCCGCCCCGGTGGCTGGCGACCCCGCCACCGCCGCGCCAGGCGATTCCACGATGGCCCGGGATACCGCCAAGGCTCCGTGAGCTGAAGGCCGCCCTTTGGGTCGTTCGTTTCAGGCGGCGAGGGGGTCGGGGCTCAGAGGGAGGGCCACCACCGTCGCGGCTTGGCCGCCGGCCATGACCGGCTGGCCGGGGAGTATTTCCCGGCGGAGCACCGCCAGTCCGAACCGTCGCGTCGGGGTCACCACGAGCGAGGTGAACTGGCCCACCTCCTTGCCGGCGGCAATCACCGCCTCGGATGTCAGCGCCGAGAGGTCATCCCAGACCAACCCCCGCAACTCCCGATTGGGATGCCCCCGGAAGTGCACCCGGGCCACCGTTTCCTGGCCGGTATAGCACCCCTTGGTGTAGGACACGCCGCCCAGTTCGTCGAAGGCGACTTCCTGCGGCAGGGTCTTCTCGCCGATTTCGCGGTCCAGAGTCGGCCAGCCGGCCAGCACCCGCGCCGTCTCCAGGTCATCACCCGTTCCCAAGACGGCCCCCACCGCCGCCAGCCGCGCCCTGGCGGTGGCCACAGCATCAGTGCTGCCGATCAGCAGGCCCCGAAACCATGCGGTGGGGGTGCCACAGGCAAGGTGCACCGCCCCTGCATCGGTGCTGACCAACCTTGCCTCCCCGGGAAGCGGGAACTCGCCGAGTCCCGCCAGGGGCAGCTTCTCGGCGGTGAGCTCTCCCAGCAACCAGGCAGCGACCCACTGGCCGGTCAGGTCGGTCACCCGGGCCAGCCGGGGCGGCAGGCTCCGCTTGAAGAGCTGCAGCGCGGTGTCCCTGGATTGTTCCGGTGCCACCAGGAGGAATCCGGTCTCGTCGCGGATGGACCAGAGGTCCAGAATGATCATTCCCTTGGGCGTAAGCAGGGCGCCATACACGAGGGAACCTGGGCCTGGCGTATCCAGGTCGTTGGTCAGCAATCCCTGCAGGCAGGTGAGCGCGCCTGGTCCTTCGACCCGGAAGATGGCGGGAGTCGACACGACTGCCGTGGCGCCATATCGGATCCGGTGGATGTCATGGTCATCGCGGTGCACCTGGAAATCGGGGCCTAGGGCCACGGCAGCTCCCTGGGAAGGTGCCCGGAGAAATCGTCCCAGACCAGGTCGGCGGCGGACAGATCTTCGCGGGGATGGGAGGTGGCCAGCATGGCAACCGTGAGCCCGGCAGCGCGGGCGGCCAGCATCCCAGGAACGGAGTCCTCCACCGCTACCGAATCCTCCGGATTGGCGCGGAGCAGATCCAACCCGTACAAGTATCCCTCCGGGCTCGGCTTGCAGTGGGTCACGTCCTCCGCGGCCACCACGGCGTCGATCAGGTCATGCATGCCGGTGGTCGTGAGGACGAACTCGATTTCCGAGCGCCGTGCGGCCGAAACGATCGCCATCGGGATCCCATCCTTGTAGGCTGCCTCGATGAACGCGATGGCGCCTGGGACCAGGTCCATCCGGTGGGCAATCGCCGCTTCGTAGGCCACGCCCTTCCGGGCCACCGCCTCCGCGAGCCGGTCACGATCGATCGGCCGCCCCGCGACCCCGAAGGCGTGGCGGAAGCACTCGCGATCGTCAAATCCCAGGAAGTCGCGGTAGTAGTCGGTGCTGGTGAGGGGAATACCGTAGCTGTCGAGCGCCGCGGTCAGCGCCAGGCGGTGCTGTTCCTCGTCGTTGATGATGACGCCGTTGAAGTCAAGGAGCAGTGATCGGGACATGGCTGGGGGCTGTCGGGTCTCAGGTCTCAGGGGTCCGGATGAGGGGAGGGCGAATGGCGATCGAGACTCACGATTCCTTGTGCGCCCAGACTAGCATCAAATCTACCCCCTTGAACCGATGAGAACGAATCGCCTCCCGATACCCAATACCTAGCCCACCAATCCCAGCGCCGCACCCACCACCTCCACCGGATGCACCACCGCCATCTCGATGCCCTCGGCCCGGAGCCCCGCACGGAACTGCATCAGGCAGCCCGGGTTGCCGGTGACCAGTGCCGCGGGGCGGGGGACCGCACTGCGGATTGTGGCAATCTTGTCGCGCAGGATCTGGTGCGACAGCTCGGGGTGGAGCACCGCGTACAAACCCGCAGCGCCACAGCAGCGATCGGCCCCCGGGAGCATCCGCACCCGCACGCCAGGGATGGCGTTGAGGACCGCCAGCGGCGCGTCGTGGACCCGCTGCGCATGCTGAAGGTGACAGGGTGGGTCGTAGACGATGTCCAGGTCAAGCTTTCGCATCGGGGGAAAGGTGGACTCGGCCAGGAGCTCGGTCACATCCCGTACCTTGGCGGCCACCCGGGCGGCCCGCGGGTCGTCCACCAGATGAGCGTATTCCCGGAGGAGGGCACCGCATCCGGCGCTGTTGACCACGATGACATCGGCGTCCACCGCGTCAAAGGCCGCGATGTTGCGGAGGGCCATCGCCCGGGCATCGTTGCGCGCCCCCGCGTGGGCATGCAGGGCGCCGCAGCAGCCCTGATCGGGCACCGCCACGACCGTGTGCCCGCACGCCTCGAGGACCCGGCGGGTCAGCAGGTTCACGTCGCGGAAGACGGTGTCCATGATGCAGCCGGTGAAGAGTGCGACGCGCAGAGGGGGTGTCGGGTATCGGGTATCGGGTATCGGGGGCTCCTCCTCACGACCGGCCTCCGGGTCTGCTGAGCCCTGATACCTGATACCCCGCTGCGTTCCACGCGTACTCTGTACCCCCGCCCCCCCCGCCAGCATCCCCATCCCAAACCCCACCCGCCCCCAGCCGGTCAATCGGGCAGGGATACCAGTGCGGGCCAGCCACCGGGCCATCGTCAAGATCGGGCGCCAGAGTGCCTCATGCCGAAAGACAGTGAGCCCGGCTCGCACCACCCAGGGCATGCCGATGGCCGCGGCGATGTCGGCCCTTGCCGTCTCGAGCGCCTGGCCGTATCCCACCCCCGAGGGGCAGGCTGGCTCACAGCCACGGCATCCCAGGCAGGCATCGAGGTGATGACGGAGCGAGGGGTCGGTGGCCGGCAGCTCGCCCGATTCGAGGGCACGCATCAGGACAATGCGGCCGCGGGGGCTGTCGTTCTCGTCGCCAGTGGCCAGGTAGGTGGGACAGGCCGGCAGGCAGAACCCGCAGTGGACGCACGGGTCGAGCGCCGCGTATCCGCCCCGGGTGGCGGTGTCAGTCACCGGGCTGACCCGACAGGCAGACCTTGAGGAGCGCCCCCGGGTCGAACTGCGCTCGGAGCTGCTCGACCAGAGGGCCGACGCCCTCGCGATAGGCGCCGAAGTGGCCGACCTCCTGGCGCAGCTCCCACGGGGCACGTTCCAGGGTCACCGGAATTTCCCGCGCGGCAAGCAGGTGGCGGAGCTCACGGATCGTGCCGGCGTTGGTGTCACCGCTCCAGCGGAGGCCGCCCCGGGAAGCGCCCGCCGCCACCAGGCCGGTGCCCATCCGATGGTGCAGCAGGTCAATCACCTCATCGAGCCCCTCGGCCAGTACCCCCAGACGGAAGGAGACCTCTCCCCCACCCATGGCGTGGGACACGCCATGCCAGAACCCCACTCCTTCGGTGCCCTCCATGGTGCGCCATGCCATCGGGCCCGCCAGCTGCTGGAGCCGCTGCTGCTCACTCGACACCGCCGCCCCGGGGCCAATCAGGCGGATGGCCAGGGTCCATGTCGCCGAGGCCGAAGCGGCGGGTGAGAGCAGCTCGCAACAGGCCGCATCCATCCCGGATTCTTCCAGGTTTCTGGCCAGCAGGGTGAGAGGATCCCGGTCGCCATGGGTCACCAGGGTCACATCGGCTTCGGGCAGGGCGCGGAGGCGGAGGTGCAGTTCGGTCACGAAGCCGAAGCCGCCGAAGCCACCCACCTGCAGCTTGGTCAGGTCGTACCCGGCCACGTTCTTGGTGACCCGGCCACCGGCCTTGATGATCCTGCCATCGCCAGTGACGACGGTGCAGCCCACGATCTGGTCGCGCACCGAGCCGAGGGCATGCCGCAGCGCGCCGGTGGTGCCGGTGGCCACGACACTGCCGAGCGACCGGTCGGGACGGCCGGGCGCATCGATGGCCAACCAGGTCCCGGCCTCCTGGAGTCGATGCCCCAGCTGGTCCATCGGGATACCCGCCCCCGCACTGGCCATCAGGTCGGCAGCGTGCACGGCGGTCACTTGATCGATGGCTGCGCTGCTCAGGGTCAGGTCGGCAGGGGCATCGGTGGGCTGCCAGCTGCCCCGGCCCTCCAGCCGGACGTGCCAGCCCGAGGTGAACGCCTCGAGACAGACTCGTGCGGCCGCCTCGGTGGAGTCGGGCAGTGCCCGGGGGACATGGTCGGGACTCCACTCCACCCCGTCGGGCCCAAGCAGCTGGCGCAGGCGCTCGGCGATCCGATTGCTCATCCGACGCCCCCCGCGCGCCATTCGCGACAGCTGCGCAGCGGCACCACCTTGCCCGGGTTGGCCCGGCGTTCGCGGTCAAAGACGCCGCGCACGTCGCACATCATCTGCAGCGTCTCCGGCGAGAAGATCAACGGCATGTACTCCAGCTTGTCCTGTCCCACCCCATGCTCCCCGGTAATGGTTCCCCCTGCCGCCACGCACGCCGCCATGATTTCACGGCTGGCGCGGGCCACCCGGGCAGTCTGGTCGGCATCGCGGCTGTCAAAGCAGAGGTTGGGGTGCAGGTTGCCGTCGCCGGCGTGGAAGACATTGCAGATCGTCAGGTCGTGGCGACGGCCGATGGCCGCGATGGCATCCATGATATCCGGCAGCGCGCTGCGGGGCACCACCGCATCCTGGACCAGCAAGTCGCGGGTGACCCGGCCCATGGCGCCGAACGCCTTCTTGCGGCCCTGCCAGAGCCGGGCCCGTTCCGCCGCGCTGCTCGCCGAGCGAATGGTGCGGGCACCGTGCCGAGTCAGAAGTTGCTCGGCCAGGGCGGTCTCCGCTGCGACACTGGCGGGCCTTCCGTCGAGTTCAACCAGCAGCACCGCGCCGGCATCGGTCGGGTAGCCGGCGGCGTAGATCGAAGACTCGACCGCCTGACACAACCCCTGGTCCATCAATTCCATTGCCGCCGGCACGACCCCAGCGGCAATGATCGCCCCGACCGCCTCGGTGGCCGTCCGCACCGTGACAAAGTCGGCCAGGAGGGTGTGAATCTCGGCCGGGTTCGGGGTGAGCCGGACGGTGATCTCCGTCGCGATCCCGAACATCCCTTCCGAACCGACGAAGAGCCCAACCAGGTCGGGGCCCCATGGTTCGCCCTGTGGACTGCCGAGTCGCACCAGCTCGCCATTGGGGAGGAGCACTTCCAGCGCCACCACATGGTTGGTGGTGACACCGTACTTGAGGCAGTGCGGGCCGCCCGCGTTCTCGGCCACGTTGCCGCCCAGGGTACAGGCCGATTGGCTGGACGGGTCGGGTGCGTAGTGGAGCCCGTGGGGGGCAATTGCCTCGGAGAGCCGGGCATTGACGACTCCCGGCTCCACCACCGCGCGCCGCGCTGACGGGTCCACACTCAGGATCCGGTTCAGGCGAGTCAGCACGATCAGCACCGCATCCTGGCCGGCCACCGCCCCACCCGAGAGGCCGGTCCCCGCGCCCCGGGCCACGAACGACAGGCCCGCCGCGTGGAGCAGGCGCACGATTGAGATGAGTTCCTCGCGGGATCCCGGCAGGACGGCCAACCGGGGCGCCCTGGCGTGGGCGGGGAGACCATCGGACTCGAACGCCTTGAGTTCCCCCGGACGGTGGCGCACCCAGCGGGCGCCGACGATCCGGGTCAGTTCATCGTGCAGAAGATCGACGGTGGCGGGCATGGCTGGAATCTACCCGAAGACACGACCCCCCCGGCACCCGAGGGCGCTGGGGGGGCGGGTTGGGACGCGGGGTCCGGGGGGAGTCAGGCCGCGACCCAGAATCCTTGCAGGTGTTTCACGTCGGGGGAGTTTCGCAGCTTCTCGAAGGCGCGTTCCCGAATCTGGCGGACGCGCTCGCGGGTGACGCCCAGCAACCCGCCGATTCCCTCAAGGGTCTGGGCCTCGCTGCCTTCCTCGAGTCCGTAGTAGAGCGACAGGATCCGCCGCTCCCGGGGGGTCAGGTACTGCCGGAACAGCCGGTCGATGAAGTCGCGCTGGAGGCCGTGATCGGTGTGGGCCTCGATATCGTTGGCGTCGGTGGAGGCGACCCGTTCCCCGAAGGTGGCAGAGCGGCTGTCGTTCTTTTCCACCGGGGCATCGAGGGAGACTTCCGTGGTGGTGACGAGGCGGGCCGCCCGGATCACCGCCACCGGCTCGTTCAGCGCCACGGCAGTTTCGCCATCGGTCGGCGAGCGACCGAGTTCCTGGGCCAGCAGCCCCTCGACCCGCGCCATCTTGATCAGCGCACTGTTCTGGTTGAGCGGGATCCGCACGGTGCGGGTCTGCTCAGCCAGCGCCTTGAGCACGCACTGGCGCACCCACCAGACGGCGTAGCTGATGAACTTGACGCCGTGGGAGGGATCAAACTTCCGGACCGCCTTGAGCAGCCCTTCGTTGCCAATGGCCACCAGTTCCGACAGGTCGAGGCCGTGGCCCTGGAAGCGCTTTACATAGGAGATGACGAACCGCAGGTTGGCGGTGACCAGTTTCTCGGTCGCCTCCGTATCCCCATCGCGGGCGCGCTCGGCCAAGCGCCGTTCTTCGGCGGCGGTGGCGATCATCGGCAGCTTGCGGATGTCGATGAGGTACTGATCAAAGGCAGACGAAGGGGCGGGCGCGGAACGAATCGGCACACGGGGTCGGGGGCGGACGGCATGGGCCATACGTCGAAACCACCTTCGTCAGAATGTGGTGCAGGCAGGCTTGAGTTGTGACTGAGAACACCTCCAATGTGGGAGATTGATCCGGGTGGTCAAGGGAAAACTATATCAACAATATAAGTATTTGTGACACAACAGATTGCACCATGTTTCCACAGCGACTGGTGCCAGTTTTCAACTCAATCTTTGGGACGAGCTGTCAAGGTATTGAGATGTAAGGGTTTGTGACGATCGGGCTGGTGGGAAGCGCGTGGATAAGTGGACGAGTCCAGGTGATTGGACCCGATCGGGGCCAAGGTAGCCGCCGTGCGAGGGCCCAAATCGGTATTAGGACCTCCAGGAGAAGTTCAGTGCACGATCACAATCGGCACTGTCACTCGGGGGGTGTATTGTGGTCTCCGCGTCGAACTTGGATTGCTGGGGTCGCCTGCGGAGGGCGGATGAACGATTCGACCTCGATGTGGACTATTCACCACCACCAGAAATGGACGCATTGATGAGAAGCACACAGGATGATCTCCAGAGGACGGAACTCGAATCGGTGGCTGTCCGCGTATGCCATGGCCCAGGCACTCCGCCCGGGGGGCTCTGATGGCCGCCCCAGAGAGCTCATCCAATGGGCGAATTGGGGACCGCTCGGCCAACGCCAGCGCCACCGAGCTGGATTGCAGTTCGGAGGGGTTGTTCAGCTCCGTCAGCCCGGCGGTCGTCGCCACCTGCCGGCGCATGGGGGCGTTTGCAGGATACCCGGAGCCCAGTGATGGTGTTCTCTGGGAGGGAAACCTGCTTCCATTCTTGGCGGATCTCCTCCGGCTTGGGGGGAGTTGGCGCGCGCTCTCAGATTTCGTCCTCTGGGATTTTTCACGCGGCGGCGCCGGAGAGGTCGTCATCGATCGGGTCTACGCGGCCTTTCCTGGTGCCAGGACTGAGGGTGGGGTGACCCAGGACGTCATGCTGCACGCTGAAGGCGTGTTCGAGGTCTGCCTGGGTGCGATCAGGGCCGTGATCTGGAGTGGGCGCCGGTACTTCCCCGACTATCGTGCCAGGATACAGTCGCTGCTGATTATGGCGGCTAATCGGGATCAGTCCGTTCAACTCCTGCAGCGCGTGCTCGCCGAGCGGGACAAGGCGAGCCTGTTGCTGTGGGGCGGTTTCAACAAGGCCGCGTCGCCAGCACTGGTGACGGAAGCTGAGGTTGTACTTCCTGTTGAACTGAAGCAAGATCTGTTGATTGAACTCGACAATTTTTGGCGGGTAGCCGGACTGGCTCGTGCAGAGGGAATCGTCCACCGCCGGGGTGTACTGCTGGTGGGCCCCCCGGGCACTGGTAAGACCCAACTGGTGCGCCACCTGATTACTCGGTATCGTGATGTGGTGGAATCCCACCTGTTCGTGGCGGGCCGGCGCGGCCAGGATGGGGACCCTTTTGGGGTGATGCTGGGACATATCCGGAACACCAGAAGGCCGGCCCTAGTCATCCTGGAAGATATCGACCGGCTTGAGGCCTCAGGCGCTGTCACGGCTGAATATCTACTGAACTCGCTGGATGGGCTGCTCGAAAGCCCCGTTCCGATTCTCTGGGTTGCCACGTCGAATGACCCGAGTGGTCTGGACGGGAATCTTCTCAATCGCCCGGGACGATTCGATCGGACTGTGGTCTTCGATCTACCGGATCTCGCCATGCGGGTCCAGTTGATCGAATTGCAGCTCGGAGGTCGGGTCAGCTCAGGATTCGTTTCCGAGGCGGCCGCTGCTGCGGAGGGCCTTGGAGGCGCCCATATTCGCGAGGCGTGCACCGCGGCTCGGCTGGCCAACCTTGACGGAGGTGAGCCGCTCGGCGAGGCCCTTCTCAGGCAGGTCCAGCGGGTGCAGGATCACCAGCGCCGGGCCAAGGACTTTGGGCGGTCACTGACTGGTGCGAGGGCGGGGTTCGGGCAATAGGTAAACCTTTGACGTTGGGAGGTAGGATGGATCTACGACATGCAGGGTACGAGCCGTGGGTCGGTGAATCCTTCGGCGCCGCCACCGAACTCGGGAGCAAGCGGTTGTTGTTGGTCGGGGAATCGCACTATCTCTACGCCGATGAGATGCGTTATGACACCCCAGATCTGACGAGGGGGGTCGTTGACGACATCCGGACCGGCAGACAGTCCTACCCGTTCTTTACCAAGATTCGGGGCCTTGTGACGGCCGCAGGCGGACTGCCGGAGTTGTCTTTGCAGGAGTTCTGGGACAGCGTGGCATTCATCAACTTCGTGCCACACTCTCTCGTTGAAAGGGGGGACAGGCCTTCGGAGGAACTCTGGCAGGCAGCGTCAGATCGGTTTGTTCCTGGCGTCTTGGATGTCGAGCCGCATCGCGTCCTCGTTGTCGCCAAAGGAGTCTGGGACAGGATCAGGTTCCCGAAGGAATGGACATCGACCCCCAGCCCGGCGTTCGGGGTGGAGCATATCCGGGACTGGCAATCCCCAAGCGGTACCCCGATTCGGGCCACGTGGACACGGCACCCCCAGTATCAACGCGGCTGGAGTCAAGAAGAATGGCTGCCTCGAGTGGAGGCATTGCTCCAGGAGTAGGAAGTGCCCGCGCTTTGCGCGGGCTTTAGTTGGAACATTGGAACGCGTAGGGGCGCGCCGGAGGCGCGCCCCTACACCGGGTTCCACCCGTGCGGCAAACATCAGCGGTGTGGTGCCGATTGCGCCATTCAAGGATGGTGGCACCTTCACCTCTGCGTCTCCGCGCCTCCGCGTGAGCCCGACTCAACATCTCAGGGCCGGGCAGGCCCGGCCCCTATGATGATTGTGCCCCAAGGGTCGGGCGGGCCCGCCAGCCTTGAAGCGAGACGTGCTTCCTACACCTCGTCCGCTGTCACTGCCACCTTGAAGTCGACCCCAAGGGCATCGAAATGTCTGGCGCCGCAGCGGACTTTGTCCGCTTCCGAGGTCCGCAGCTTCAGGAAGTCCCGCGTGCTCTTGGTTTCCCGGGCCAGGTAGAGGGTCTGGCCATCCTGCTTGAGAATGGCCCAATCCGGATTGTATGGACCCAGGGGGGTATCGACCGTAAACCAGCGCGGCAGTTTGACGAACAGCTTGATGTCCTCACGCTGGTCCAGCTGACTGGCGAACTCCCGCTCGATTTCGGAATCCCAGACGACGTATTCGTAGACCGAGCCCTTGACCTGGATGGCGCTGAGATAGTCGATCAGCTCCTCGTTCCGGAACCTCTGCATTTCCCACTCCCCGCCGGCCCCCTCCAGCCGCTCGTACTTGATACCGTCCACCAGCAAGCGATGCAGAACATGATTGGTTATCGCCGCCACCTGATCGAGGAAGCGCTGCGGATCCTGGAACAACTCCGCCAGCCGTCCGCTTTCCGTCAGGATTCGCGCCAGGGTGCTTCGAGTGAGGTCGGTCTCGTTCTGGAGATAGGCCAGGATGTCGGGAATCGGACGCGGCCCCGGCCTCAGGACGGACTCGCGGGCAACCCGGGAGGCACGGGCAAGAACACCCGCCTCGGTGACATCCAGGCGGCCGGTCCTAACGGTGATCGTTGGGGCTACGATCGGTGCCATGCGGCCAATCTCGTCCACAGCCCGGCTCACCAGGTCTTGGCTGTCGAATTCTACCCGGTACGTCGTCCGGGGCTTGATCCGATCCCAGAGGGACTGGAACTCCGGACCCAGCGCCACCTTCTTTTTGAACCGGTTGATGCCGGACTGACTGGCGCGACGGATGTGCCGCTCGATCCGATAGGCGTTGAGCAGGTCGATCACCCCCGGGGTCAAGTCGGCCAAGGCCTCGGGAAGCAGCAGCCTGAAATCCGCGCCGGCAGGGTTGAAGGCCGGCAGGATCCGCCCATCGATGCTGAGGAGCCCTTGATCTACCAGCGCGTCGCGAATCTGCCGGGCCGCGTCGGGCCCGATCGGTTCCTCACGATCCTCTACCACGCGCACCAGCCGCGCCAGCGCCGCCAGCGGGACCTTGCCGAAGGTGACCCCGCAATCGTCTTCGTACTCCTGCTGAAGGGTGGCCGCGAACTCCTCGTAGCTCTCATTGGCCATGACGAAGAGCCGGTTCACCGATGCGTCCCAGACCCGCTGACCGCTCTGGTCCACCGGCAGCCGGAGTCCTCGGCCAATCTCCTGGCGCTTCTTCACCGCGCTGACGGTGGCGTTCAGGGTGCAGATCTGGAACACATTGGGATTGTCCCACCCCTCGCGCAGCGCCGAGTGCGAGAAGATGAACCGGAGCGGCTCCTCCTCCGAGAGCAGCCGTTCCTTGTCCTTCATGATCAGGTCATAGGTGTTGTCATCCGCCTGGGTATCGCCCCGGGTGTCCTTGAGGACTCCGTGACGATCTTGTGAGAAGTACCCGTTGTGGAGTGATGCCAGCGGCAGCGTGAGCCAGAGGATGCTCTGGTACCGCGGGTCCTTGCCGAAACCCGTCAGGATGGCTTCCAACTCTGCCGCGAAGCGCCCCGGTCGCGGCTGCCCGCTGTCGTCGTATTCCCGGTAATTGGCCACCCGGTCCAGGAAGAAGAGCGAGAGCACCTTGATGCCGCGTCCGGCCAAGCGCAGCTCGTGTTCCAGGTGTTCCTTGACGGTACCGCGAATCTGTTCGCGCCAGAGGTCCTCCCGCATGCCGCCCCGCTCCTCGCCGAGTCCGAGTCGGGTGCCATTGCTGAAGGCGATGAACTCCCCGCCGGGCTCGTTGCTGATCTCAACCACTTCCCAGCCATGGGCGTAGATCTCCAGCTCTCCGGACAGTTTGAACAGGTCGGAGCCTGCCTTGGCGGTGACCCGCCCTTCGCGCGGGCCGGTGGCGCCCGCCTTATGAATCCGCAGCCTGGCCTTCAGCCCAGTCTTGTGGTCGGTGGTATCCAGTCGAACAAAGGGGTCGTTGGCGCCGCCGTCGGCCTGGGCGCTGCCGACCGAAATCTGCTTGACCAGTTCCAGCCGGAACGCCTGCACCGGGTCGAGCCGGTAGACGAGGTTGTAGAGATTCCGGTGCGTAGCGGAATACCGCAGGGTGCAGAGCGGGTTGAGCGCCGAAATGGCCTCCTGCGCTTTCGGGGTGGAGTCCACGCTCTGCGGTTCGTCGATAATGACGATCGGCCGAGCGGCCTGAATGAACTCGATCGGCTGCCGACCGGAGAGCCGGTCACTCTCCTTGTAAATGACGTTGCTCTTCTGCTCGTCCTCAGTGCCCGAGAAGTTCTTCCGGAAGGCATCGATGTTGATGACCATGATCTGCACGGTATTGCTGGTGGCAAACTGCCGCAGCCGGCTGAGCCGCTTGGCGTCGTAGACGAAGTGCTCGCACGGCATATTGTCGTACAGCGCCCGGAAATGATCGGCGGTGACCTCCAGGTTCTTGAGGACCCCCTCCCGGATCGCCACGCTCGGCACCACGATCACGAACTTGCGCAAGCCGTACTGCCGGGCCAATTCGTAGATCGTCCGGAGGTAGACGTACGTCTTTCCCGTGCCGGTCTCCATTTCGACGGAGAAATGCGGGCAGAGGCGATCGCCGCCCGCCGGTGGGTCGGGAATCGTCCACGACTCGAGCGCCGCCGCTGGCTCTGCGACGTCGATGTCATTCCGAGCCTGAACCGTTCGGGTATTGGTGCGGAGGCGCTCGGAATCGAGAACCAGCCGGTTGCCGGCACCCATGACCCCATGCTCGGCATCGGCCATGAACCCCGGCCCGGCGGCGCCACGGATCACCGAGTATTCCGGCTCTCCCCGGGGCTGGCCATCAAACAGGTCCACCACCGCCCGAATGGCGTCGAGCTGGTATTGCTGATTGGCGTCGAATTGGAACTTCATGAGTCCTGGCCTTGCGAGCGGGGCGGCTCGGGAAGGGTGCGCCGCAGCTCTTCGATCGCTTCCAGGTCTGCCCGATCGGCAAGCTCGCGCTCGGCCAGGCGCCGCTGGGCGTCGAACTCCTCATACCGCTCCGCGACCAGCGCCTCTGCCGCCGCCGCCTGAATCCGCCCGGCGTGGGTCAGCAATTCCCGCTCGTTGAAGGTCAGGAAGGTGTCCAGTTTGCCCGCCCATTCCGCCATGGTCATGGTCTGCCGGCGTCGGGCCTGATCCTCGGCGTAGTCGAGGTACATAACGACGATCCGGTCGAGCGCCTCGATCTCCTCGGGGTTGAGATAGTTCTTGGCGACGGTGACGTCCTGCTTGCGGACTTGGGCTCCCTTCCAGCTCTGGAGGCCCATGTTGGGCTGGTCAGGATTGCTCCGGCCGGCAATCAACTCCGCGGCGGTCTGTCCGGTAATGGCCCAGAGCATCTTGTTCTGGACCTTCTTGAAGAAGAGTTGGGCGGCTTCGCTGCTGGAGTCGTAGTCCACTGCGGTCGTGTAGAGATCGCGCACCTTCTGGTAGAATCGCTTCTCTGAGGCACGGATGGTCCGGACCCGGGCGAGCAGCTCGTCGAAGTAGTCCCAGCCCCCCGGCTCCTGGAGCCGGGCGTCGTCCATCACGAAGCCCTTGACCAGGTACTCCCGCAGGCGCTCGGTGGCCCATTGCCGGAACTGTGTTCCTCGGGCACTCCTGACTCGATAACCGACGGCCAGAACCAGGTCAAGGTTGTAAAGTCTTGTCCGATAACGCTTTCCGTCGGCGGCAGTTGTCAAGTCTTCCTTGACAACTCGATCCGCGGCCAACTCACCCTCCTGCAGGATGTTCCTGACATGAAGGGAGATGTTCTGCTTGGTGGTTTGAAACAGCTCGGCCAGCTCCAGCTGGGTAAGCCAGACGGTGCCCCCCTCCACCCTGAGCTGGACGGAGGTTGCGCCATCCTCGGTCTGGTAGAGGATCAACTCGCCGCCGTTGGACCTGGCTGCAGTACTCACCCTAGACGGTCCGGAAGACAATGCTCTTCGCCTTGAAGAGCTGCACCGCGTTGGACTTGAGCTGGTCGTTGTCCTGGAAACCGGCATCCAGGCAGACCACCCGCTCGGGCGAGCGCGCCGCGATGGCGCGCACTGCCTCCAGCGTCAGTTCGCGCTCCAGGCACACCACCAGCGCTCCACCGGCCACGGCGTGGACGGTCTTCCCGGCCAGATCGAGTTCCTCGGTGGGAACGGTGAGGGGGAAGCCGCTCTTGAGGAGGATCTCGGCCAGTAGGTCCTGCTCGGTGCGGCCATCCCGGATGTGATCGACGTGAGTCGTGAGTTGCTCGGCCAGGGCGGCGGGATCGTCTACCGTGGCATCCCAGGTGGTGAAGTTGGACTCGGCCAGCTTGAACACTCGGAAGCCGCGGTCGGGCTTAGGGCCGTCGCTGAGCTCGAGTTCCCCTTCCTCCGCGGCGTTGAGCTTCTGGATGACCCGCCGGACCCGTTCCTTGGTGATCTCGGCGATGGTCGGGTAATCCTCCCGGCCGGTCGGCTCGGGGAGCTGGACCAGGATGAACTTGCGGCCCCCCCCATCTTCTTGATTGAGTTCGAGCACCGCTTGGCCTGTGGTTCCCGAGCCGGCGAAGAAATCGAGGATCACGGAATCGCTGGTGGATCCGATCTCAAGCATTCGGCGGATCAGGCGAGTAGGCTTCGGAGTATCATATACGGTCTGAGTCCCGAAGATGGCACGGATTTCCTTGCGAGCCTCGTCCGTGTGCCCCACCTCTTCGGAGGGCCACCACGTCCATGGGACAAGGCCTTGGACCTCCGATAGATATCGAATCACAGAGGGCTGGGACCCTCCATCCTTGCCGAAGTAGATGCGACCCTCACCTCTGAGGCGGTGGTATTCTGCTTCCAGCATCGACCAGCATCGCCCCTCCGGAGGATGGTGTCTTGCACCGTTGGGTACCTCGATTTCGTACATTTGATTTGGCCGGAAACCCTGCGCGGTCATCGGAACGGCACGCCAACGACCTCTCGGATCGTTGTTCGGATTCTTGTAGATTCTAGCTTGCTTCTCCGTGAATTTGATGAGCCCGCGGACCTCCTGGAAAGCAGCGTGATTTCTGGCGAAGACGACTAGGTACTCATGCGCGTCACCTATTGCACCGCGATTTTCTCGCGAGTATCGCTTTTGCCAGGCACAGCACGCGACAAAGTGCTCTTCCCCGAACAGATCGAATAGCGCTGCTTTGAGATTGTGTACCTCATGGTCATCAATGCTAATGAACATCACCCCATCCTCCCGCAGCAGGTTCCGCGCGAGATAGAGCCGAGGGTACATCATGTTGAGCCAGCGGGAGTGGAAGCGGCCGTCGGTGTCGGTGTTGGTGCTGAACTTGCGGCCTTCGGCGTCCACCTGGCCGGTGTATTGGAGGTAGGTGTCCAGAGATTCGGCGTAGTTGTCGGGGTAGATGAAATCGTTGCCGGTGTTATAGGGCGGGTCGATGTAGATCATCTTGACCTTCCCCAGGTACGACTTCTGGAGAAGTTTGAGCACCTCGAGGTTGTCGCCCTCGATGATCAGGTTCTCGGTGGTGTCGAAGTTGACGCTCTCTTCCACCGCCGGCCGGAGAGTGCCGAGTGAGGGTGTCTGGATGGCGCGGAAACAGTCGGCTTTGCCGGGCCAGGTCAGGCCATAGCGCTCCCGGCCGCTCTCCACCATCTCGCCCAGCGCCAGCTTGAGGCGCTCGTAGTCGATTTGATTGCCCTCGGTCCGGACCTCCGGGAAGAGCCGCAGCAGGTCGGCCCGCTTGTCGGCGGTCAGGTCGTGGGAGCGGAGGTCGAGCGGGGTGGGGGAGTCGGGCATGGCGCCTCAGAAATGCGATATGATGTTTCGCTGGCTAAGCTTTGAACCGCAGGGTAGGCACCATTCGTGCCTTTACAGTCGTATCCGCAGGCCACCAACATAAGCCCATCACCTCTCGCGCCGGCCGTCGTTGTGGGTTTGGTATTGCCTCAACGACAAATCGACCCAGCTCCGGGTAGGTGGGCCACTCCAGCCAATCCCGCCGAATACGCGCCTCGCCTTTGGCGCGTAGCCAACTCCAAGCCCAGTGGAGGGAGCATTGCCTTGGTATGGTGACTCCCTTGAGCGAGAGAAAGGGTGGCGTGTTCACCTGCCATACCTTCACGGTCAGCTCCCCCTCCCACATACCATCCCGCCGTGGGTTCCATCCGGCCTCCAGGGTCTCGTCTTGGTCCGGGGCTGCGATGATCAGCGCCGCCCGATCCACTGTCGCACCGACGAGGCGGCGGAGACAAACCTCGAAAGATACCCCGAAGGTACTCGCGACCCGCAGTGCAACCTCCAGACCCCAATCGTCCCCGGCTACCGCGGTGTCAAGTGTGCTGGCAGGGATTATCAGCTCCGCCGCAGCCACGTTGCACAACCGTTCCACTTCCCCAGGCCCGCACGTGCCAGGCAGGCAGGCGTCGCTCACGAGTGTGTGGGCGATTTCGTGAGCGATGCTGAATCTCCGGCGTTGGGCGGAGGTACCGTCCGCAACCAAAAGTCGCCGCCCATCGAGGGCGGCCTCGCGCCCGTCTCCAAGTGATTGTAGGTGCCTGACCTCGAGGTCGACGAAGGATGCGAGCACCTCCATATCGAATGGGGGGCCATCCCAGCCATTCGCCAAGACCTCCGTGGCGAGGGCTCTCGCCCTTGCTCTCACGACGTCGTCAAGCTGGGGCAAGCTGTCATTGTCCTTGTGCGCGGCGGACCTAGCTAGCGGATACTACGCTGGATCGCCTGGTATACGAAATCCCAATCCGAAGTACTGTCTGGATGCTTCCCCCGGAACTGAATACGGGCGAGAGAAACCTTCATGTCGGTTGTGATCCGACTACCCTCCTTTTCGTTCTTTCGCAGGAAGTCCCGAAGACTCTGTGGAATTCCAGGTTCAATCGTTTCCCAGTCGGAGGGTGGTGCCGGCGAGGCCGTCCCCTTCTGAAGCAGGCTAGCCAAGGTCAGCTCCAAGCCTCGCGCGACGGAGTAGAGTGTGGCCAGTCCCGGGTTGTCCACCTCGCCGCGCTCCAGCTTGAGTAGGTAGCTCTTGGCGATTCCAGCCACTTCCGCCAAGGCTGATAGCGACTGCCCGCGCTCTTCACGAGCCTCGGTGATGCGCTTCCCAACCAGCTTGGTATCAAGCGGCATGGATGTTCCAAAAAGAACGTTTCAACAAAGTGACCACTTTGGATTGACAAGGGAGCTAGCAGTACCTAGGTTGTTCAGAGAACGGGCGAACAATCGTTCTCTCACAATCCTAACCTGTATGGTGTGGAGGTCAAGATGGGTTCGCTGATGCTGACGCGGATTTTCCCGAATCCGCCCGGGAGGGATGCGGCAGGCGGGCAGACGACGAATCAGAAACTGAATGAGGAGTGGGTGGAGCTCAGGGCCACCGGCGGCAGCCGGAGCCTAGTTGGAGATGAACTCACGCATCGGACCCACTTCAGTGGCACGTGTACGGTTTCCGGTGCCGACACTCTGGTCAAGTTCGCAGTCGCCACACTCCAGGATGGGCACACTGTACGGGTGCACACAGGGTCGGGGACGCCGTGGCAGGAAGGCACGGTCCACCACGTCTTCCTGGGGAGGCCCTGGTTCGTCTGGAACAACCGGTGCGGCGACCAAGCTTCAATTGTCTACAATGGCAATCTGGTGGACCGCGCGACATACGCTCCGAATCCCCCGGAGCGGGTCCTCGTCCGGAACCACAATACCAATCGATTCGAATGACTCTCATCCCCTGGCGGCCATGGGCGGTCGCCGGGTCCCACTCCAATCCGGTCACGCAGCGGAGGTCGTCATGGCGGGCAGCAAGGGGTCCAAGGTGCTGGTGGTGAAGTCGACGGTGCAGCCAGGGAAGTTCACGGTGAAGGAGGCCGGCAATCCAACGCCGCTCACCCGACCAACGACGCAAGCGAACGCAATTGCGAAGGCGATTCCAATGGCCAAGGCCAACCAAGGTGAGCTCGTCATTCAGGGCCGGGACGGCAAGTTCCGGGATTCGGACAGCTACGGCAACGATCCAAACCCGCCGAAAGACAAGAAGCACTGATTCGCTGTCGCCCCGCCGGGGGGTATGGCCCGGACCAACACATTCAAGGAGTTCATGGTGCCGCGCCGCGCGGTTCATTCACTCACAAGCACTCCGGCTGGGGCCTGGTACGCCCACCGGAGGGCGTCAGAGCAGTCCGACCAGAACCGCCTCATTGAAACTCTCGGTGGGGCCTTCGGTGGCTACTGGGGCGGGCGGGCTCCAGACATTCTGGAGCCGGCAACCTCCCCGTGCCATCGAGCCTTCGCTCACTCTGTCGCCGCGGGAGTGGGGGTGGCGGGAGTCGGGTACTCTAAGCTGTCGCGCCTGCAGGGCTTCTTTCGTGGGGAAGCAGCCGCCTTTGACGAGCGAGCGGCGGCTGTTCCGCCAGGCTCGTTCGAGGTATTGATGTGGTCCATGCTCGCCTGGCTAAGCAGGGCGCTCGCGGGATTGCCAGCGGGGTATCTCGTCCATCCTGGGTTGGATGCTTTCACACGACGTGGTATTACGCTGGCCTAGTTGGCTGCTTTCAAATGTGTTCGGAGCTGACCATCCGGTCTGTGGTGGTGCGATCCCGAATGCTCTCAATGGGGGACTTCGATGCCGGATCCTAGTCAGCTGCCGTTGGTTCAATGGGGGCTTGTTATCGGGCATGTGGTCACGCTCGGGGCCATCATTGTCTATGTCTGGAAGACCTAGGAGATGGCGAACGCTAACGCGGCGTCTGCCAAAGTGGCTGCTGCCACCCTCGCCGAAATGCGATCTGATCGGGTGGAGAGGCAAGCCCCAAGGGTCCTCGTCTATTTCTCCTCACCAGATTCTCACCTGGGTCACCTGGTCATCGAGAACATTGGCGAAAGCACCGCAACGGACGTGGAAATCGCGTTTGATCCTCCGCTCGTCTCCTCGATCAAGGCCTCCGAGTCGGAGTTCTTGGAAACGCCGAAGGTGCTGCCCCCAAGGTTCCGGATGACCCATTTGTTTGACTCGTGGATCGACTACTTCGCGAAGCAGCGACCAGACCGATATACGGTTCGGCTCCGGTACCGTCAGGCGGGGGCGCCGGTGGCGATTGAGGAAACTCAGATTGTCGACGTCGGAGGATTCAAGCACTTTCGCTATGCTAGATCGATCGGATTGCCGGAAATCGTCCGTGAGCTTGAACAACTGCGGCGTCTAGTCGAGCGGTTTGCGACTGAGACGACCGCGGAATCGGTTGCTCGAACCACACAGGCGGAATTGCTGGGCCAATTTCGGAACCCCAAGGATGCTGTCACCGCTGCTCGGCGACTCTGGACGTTGATGCGGAGCATGGATGAGGCCTCGTGGGTTCACCCAGATCGAAGAGGGTTCCATCTCGCGATCCGTACACTGATCGCTGGCGCGATCGTGCATGCCGAAACTGGCACGGGCTCCGCCAAGCTAGTCCCGGCACTCAGGGTTCTGTATTCAGGGTTCTCAGACTACAGACTGAGGTGTATCGGTGACCAGTCTGAAGTTGTCGAGGCGATCGAGAAGGCATTTGCTGAAATTGACTCAATGATCGACGGCCCATCGGGTGAACGGGGCTTGGCGGCTTAGCCGGAGGCGCGCCCCTACACAGAGCTCTTCCGCGAGGGCGAACACCCGCGGTGTCGCACCCGATTGCGCCAATCCGAACGGTGGCGCCACCACCTCTGCGTCTCCGCGCCTCCGCGTGAACCCGAACCGGATCACGACCCGCGGGCCGGGCAGGCCCGGCCCCTACAGATGGGTGTATTCCCTGGGCTCTCGCCCAGGGCTCGGCTGGGGGAAGCCGCTTTCGCGGCCGAACCATTCAAGTGGGGGTGGCGAAAGCCACCTCCCAAGGCCGAGCCCGATGCGAGAGCCTCGGGACACCCCTACCCCGGCAATACCGTCCTGAGCGCCGCCGCGATCTGGTCCGGCGGCGCCACCACCGTCCACCGCTCGCCATCGCGGGCCATTTCGCCAGCGCTTACGGCCAAGGCAAACCGGATCCGGCCATCGCGGTTCTTCTTGTCGTGACCCATGGCTGCCAGCAGATCGTCGACCAGGAAATCGGCCGGGAGGGTAACCGGCAGCCCCAGCGTCTGGAGCAGGTCGCGCAACCCCGCCCTCAGTCCCGGTTGCGCCAATCCCAATTCCTCCGCCAGTGCCGCCTCCGCTACCAACCCGATCGCCACCGCCTCGCCATGCGAGACGGCAAACCCCGAGACCGATTCGATGGCATGGGCCACCGTGTGGCCAGCGTTGAGGACCGCCCGCCGCCCAGTCTCGAATTCATCTTCGGACACGATCCGGGCCTTGATCTCGATGCTGCGATGGATCATCCGGGTCAGCAGGGTCTCGTCGCGCTGGCCAATGCCAGTGGCCTCACGTTCAATCCACGCCAGGTACCCCGCATCGGCCACCAGCCCATGCTTGACGACTTCGGCCAGCCCGGCCCGGTACACCGGCTCGGGGAGTGTGCGGAGTGTGTGCGGGTCTGCCACCACCGCCACCGGCGGATGAAAGGCGCCGACCAGATTCTTGCCATGGGAGGTATCCACCCCGGTCTTGCCCCCCACTGACGCATCGACCATGGCCAGCAGCGTGGTCGGCACCTGCAGCCAGGGCACGCCACGCAGCAGCGTGGCGGCCACGAACCCGGTCAGGTCTCCCACCACGCCACCGCCGAGTGCCACGACCGAGCTGTCGCGGCCAAAGCCCAGGTCCAGCAGCTTGTCCGACAGCTCGGCCCATTTACGGCGGGTCTTGGACTGTTCGCCCGGGGCGATGACGAGGGTGGGCACTTCGAGCGGCGTCGGGACGGCGCGGGCCACGTTGCGGTCGGTGATGACCGCCATTCGGCGACCCTGAAGGTGGCGGTCCGCGAAGGCCGGGAGGTCATTGAGGAGCCCGGCGCCGAGGTATACCGGATACTCGCCGTGGCGGTGGCGGATGGTGACGGCAGTGGTCATGGCGGTGCGACTACCAGGTGACGTCGCCCTGGCCGGCTTCCGCGTTGGCAGCGCGAGCGAGGGTAAAGAGGAGGTCGGAGAGCCGGTTGAGGTACACCAGGAAGAGTTCGGGCACCGATTCCGCATGCGCCAGGGCCACGACACTCCGCTCGGCGCGACGGCAGACGGTGCGCGCCATGTGCAGCGCGGCGGCCTTCGGCGCTCCTGCCGGGAGGACAAAGGCGCGAAGCGGCGGCAGCTTGGCATCCATCGCGTCGATGGCCGCCTCGAAGCTGGCCACGCGGGCGTCGGACAGGGTCGCTTTCTCGAGCGCCTTCTGGACCTTCTCAGGATCCGGGGTGGCCAGGTGGCCGCCGATCGAGAAGAGATCGCGCTGGATCTCCTCCAACAGCGCATCGTGGAACTCCGTGGGCGCGGCAGCCCGCGCCACGCCGAGCGCGGAGTTGAGCTCGTCGACATCGCCGTAGGCGGCCACTCGCAGGTGGTGCTTGGAGACCCGACCCCCGCCGAAGAGGCCGGTCTCTCCAGAGTCCCCGGTGCGGGTGTAGATCTTCATGACGATGCTGTGGTTGCTGTGGCCTGCAGGGCGTCGAGCATTTCCTGGAGGCGGGTCAACTTGACCCGGGGGCGGCCGAGCTCGGTGCCAGCGGTCAGTTCGATGGCATTGAGGCGCTGCCAGTCGGGGTAGCTCACCACCGACACCCCTCGGCTGCGGAGCAGGGTGGGAATGGCCTCCGGGTCTGCCTCTGTCGGCGCCGGAAGGCTGCCGTCGTCGAGGTCTGCGAGCAGCTGTGTCATGGTTTCCACCGCATCGGGCTTGTTGGTGCCGATAACGCCGCTGGGCCCTCGTTTGATCCAGCCTGCGGCATAGACCCCCGGCAGGACGGTTCCGTCTCCGTCCACCACCCGGCCGGCCTCATTGGGGATGACACAGCGCCGGTCATCGAACGGTACTCCGGGGAGCGCCACGCCGCGGTACCCCACCGAGCGGAAGACCAGCCCGGCCGGAATGAGCTCTTCCTCGGACGTGGCCACCGCCCGGACCCCCCCGCGCCCATCCGGTTCCAGCCGGTTGCGGACGATGCGAACTCGCTCGACTCGATCGGTCCCCTCCAGCGCCACCGGGGAGACGCAGAATCGCATGATGATTTTCTGGTCCTTGGTGCCCGGCGCCCGCTGGGCAAAGGCGGCCAGGGTGTCGAGGTTTTTCTGCGGGGTGCGGTCGTCGCCTGCCTCGACCATGGCTCGGCTGGCGTCGTCGAGTTCGAGCTCCGCGGCGTCCACCACGATGTCGGCGGCTTCGAGTTCACCCAGCTCCTTGATCTCGGGATTGGTGAATGCCGCCTGCGCCGGTCCCCGGCGACCCAGCACGTATACCGTCTTGACCTGGCTCCGGCTCAAGGCCTCAAGGGCGTGGCACGCAATGTCCGTGGCGGCCAGTTCGGCCGGGGTGCGGCACAGTATCCGGGCCACATCCATGGCCACATTGCCAACCCCGACCACCACCACACTCTCCTGGCTCAGGTCGAACTCGAGGTCCCGAAAATCGGGATGACCGTTGTACCAGCCGACGAACTCGGTGGCGGTCCGGCTGCCGGCGAGCTCCTCACCGGGGATGCCGAGGGCGCGATCGGTCGGGGCGCCGCAGGCGAAGATGACGGCGTGGTAATGACGCAGGAGCTCCCCAAGGGAGAGGTCGCGCCCGAACTCGACATTGCCAAAGAACCGGAAGCCTGGCCGGGCGGCGATCTTGTCGTAGACCCGGGTGACCGACTTGATCTTGGGGTGATCCGGGGCCACTCCGCCGCGCACCAGCCCGAACGGGGTGGGGAGGCGGTCAAAGAGGTCCACCGCGATGCCGCGCTCCTGCTTCTGCAGATGCTCCGCAGCGTAAAAGCCGGCGGGGCCGGCGCCGATGATCGCAACGCGAGGGGTGGTGGGCATGGGGGGAATATACCGTGGAGCGGCGTGCAGGGGCGGCGCGTACGGGCAGCGTGCACGCTGCCCCTACGGCCGCCCCACCCGCACCACCACACTGTCAATCTGCCGCACCACCGCCGCACTCGAGAGGGCATGGTGATTGGCCACGATCGAAAAAATCAATGGTCGCTGTCCGGGGCGCTCAATGTAGCCACTCAGGCTGTTGACCCCGGCGATCGTTCCGGTCTTGGCACGGACATGACCCTCCAGGGGCGTGGCCACGAACCGGGTGCGCAGCGAGCCACGTTCTCCGCTTCGGGGAAGCCCGGCGGCAAACGCTTCGTAGCGCGGGTGGGCCTGCATCCATTGCAGCAGCTTCGCAAAGACCAGGGGGCTCACCAGGTTCTGGCCCGAGAGTCCCGAGCCATCCATGGCCCGGAACTGGGTCGAGTCGACCCGCACCGAGTCGATCAGGAAGCGACGCACCACCTGATGACCGGCCCGCCACGATCCCTCGCCGCCGAACTGCTTGCCCAGCTGCTTCAGCAGCATCTCGGCAAACCAGTTCTGGCTGCTGTTGAGCACCGGGTATATCCAGTCCTCGATCGGCCGGGATGCCACTTCGGCGAGGGCCGCACCCTGCCGAAGTGACCTCGTTGCGAGGGAATCGGTAGTGCTGCGGGTCGTTCCCAGCACCGTGATTCCTGCCTCGGCCAGGAGCCGCCGGAAGACGGTGGCGGTGTAATAATTGGGATCGGGGAGAGCGAAATACTGGGTGGTCGGCCGGGTCGACTGACGGACCGTGCCCTCCGCGATGATCTGGAGCGTTCCCGCGTTGCGGGTGTAGTCGAGAGTCTGGGGCTCGCGATCGGCGACGGTGGTGGTCCGGTTCTCGAGAGTCATCCCCTCGACCACCGGCTCGATCCGGATCGTCGCCGGCTCGCCGAGCACTCCGCCGGCATGAATGACCGAGACGGCGTTGTCATGGATGCCAAGTCCGGAGACGGGGGCGGCGTACCACCAGTTGAGGTCGTATACCTCCCAGGTGGGGTGGACCATCAGCGGTTCAAACCAGGAACCGTCGCCGACCAGATCGCCGGCTATCCTGGTGACCCCGGAGCGCCGGAGCCGTTGGGCGAGCTGCCGGAGCGGTTCCTCCGCGTCGCGCTGGCAAACCCCGGCCTGGAGGGTATCCCCGGCGTAGCATCGCTTGCTGAGGGTCGGGTCGCCGCGGCCGTAGAGCACCAGGTCGCCGGTTACCGTGCCTTGGACCACGGGCCCCCCACCATAGACGCTGGTCTTGACTGTAAAGCCCCGGGGAAGCAGCACTGCTGCCGCAGCCGATACCAGCAGCTTGGTGTTGCTGGCTGGCATGAACAGCTGGTCGGGGTGGCGGCTGGCCAGGATCCGTCCTCCGGGGTCCATCACCACCAGTCCCCAGTGGTTGCGGTTGAACGGTGTGGCGTCGAGCAGCCGGGCCACGTCACCCGAAAGGGTCTGCGCGTTCGCGCCACCCGCTGGCACCGCCGCCAGCAGGCCCACCAGCAGGGCGAGGTGGCGGGTTTGGGGAGCCTGGGGGCGCCACCGGGGGGGCAAGGGAGACGGTCGCATGACAGGGGTCCGGAGGGGGCGGGTGGCATAGGGCCACAGGGAGTGGCGTAACGCCTTCACACTACTAGATTTAAACGATGTGGTCAATGCCGCGACTCCGAGGCCGTCAATGGTGCAAGGTGTCTGAAAAGTATTCGGTTCGCGGCACGCTGCTTGGCGGGCTCCTGGCGCTCTTTGGGTGTGGTGTTGGTGCCACGCCGTTGCTGGCACAGCAAGCCCTGGTCGTCCGAAAGTTGAGCTTCGAGGGGAACCGCGCGCTCGACGACCTCCAGCTCAGCGCCGCAATCGCCACGACCCGCTCCAGCAGCTTTGCCACCATCCCCGTCATCCGGATCCTGGGGTTGGGCGAAAAGCGCCGCTTCGACGAGCAGGAGTTTCTCCGCGATCTGCTCCGGCTCCGGCTGCTGTACCGGATCCATGGATTCCTTGAGGCGCAGGTCGACACCCTCGTCCGGCGGACGACGGAGGATGTCTATATCACCTTCCGGATTCACGAGGGTGAGCCGGTGCGGGTCAGCAGCCTCGAGATATCCGGCCTGGACGCGGTTCCCGGTGGACGAGCCCTGCTGGAGGACCTGCCGCTCCAGGTCGGGGACCCGCACTCCCGGGTCGCGATCACCGCCACCGCCGACACCATCTCCGAACGGCTCCGCGACCGCGGCTACCCCACCGCGACGGTCTACCTCGACCGGAACGCGGTCGACTCGGTCAACCGGGCGGCAGACCTGTCACTGCGAGTGGAGGCCGGCGCTGCGGCGATCATCGGCAGCATCCGGGTGACCGGCACCACCTCCCTGGACACCGCCTTCGTCCGCTCCCTGGCCGCCACCGACCTGGGTCGGCCATACCGGTTCCGGGACCTGGTGGCCAGCCAGCGCAACCTGTACCGGACCGATCTCTTCCGGTTCGCCAATGTCGGCATCGACACCACCCAGTTCCGGACGGGCGACCCGGTGGTTCCGCTGCTGATCCAGGTCAATGAGGGCCGGTTCTACCGGGCCAGGGCCTCGGCGGGCTACGGTACAACCGACTGCTTTCGCACCTCGGCCGGCTGGACCGCCCGGAATCTGTTCGGCGACGGCCGAGCCTTGGACCTCCAGGCCAACCTCTCGAAGCTTGGCGTCGGGAAGCCGTTCGACTGGGGCGCCGGCGATCGCTGGATCTGCAACCAGTTGGCCACCGATTCGATCGGTTCCCGGAAGGTCAATTACAGTCTGGGCGCCACCTTCCGGAAGCCCACGTTCATCTCACCGGACAACCGGCTGTCGGTGTCGCTGTTCGCCGAGCGGCGATCAGAGTACCGGACCTACCTGCGCGAAGAACTCGGCGGGAGCGTCACCCTCTCCCGCGAGACGCTGCGCTCCACGCTCCTCAACTTCACCTATCGACTGGCCTACGGCGGCACCGAGGCCAATGATGCCTCGTTCTGCGCCTACTTCAACGCCTGCGCGCTGGAGGACATCAGTCGGCTGCGGGAGAAGCGGCTCCTCGGCACCGTCACCGCGAGCGCCAGCCGGCAGCGGGTCAACAATCTGCTGGATCCGACCCGGGGACACCTCTTCAGCGGTGAGGCCACCGTGAGCTCCCGGGTGCTGGGATCGTCTTCGCTCACGGAGTTCACCCGGTTCATCGTGGAGGGCTCCGTCTATCGGTCGCTCGGTGGCGATGCCGTCCTGGCCACCCGGCTCCGAGGTGGGCTGGTGTTTTCTCCCCGGGTCTCCCTCGCGTCCGATGCCGCGAGCTTCCTCCCACCGGAGCAACGGTTCTATGCCGGCGGCTCGGATGACGTGCGGGGCTTTGCCCGGAACGAGCTCGGCCCGGTGGTCTACGTGGTCCGGGGCGAGGCCATCATCGACGGGGAGGTGCCCGACGGCGAGGTGCGAGTGGTGCCCACCGGCGGCAATACCCTGGTGGTGGCCAACGTCGAGTTGCGTCTCCCCTCGCCGCTGTTCAGCCATCAACTGCGGTTCGCGGCCTTTGTGGACGCTGGCACACTCTGGCAGCGGGGCGGGACTGGTCTGCTGTCCGCCGCGATGCGGGTGACGCCGGGCATCGGGATCCGGGCCACCACGCCGCTCGGGCCCGCCCGCCTGGACGTGGCTTACAACCCCTATGAGCTGGAGCGCGGCACCCTCTTTCGCACCACCCCGGATGGTGGCCTCGAGATCCTGAAAACCGACTACCGCCGGAGCGATCGGGACCGCGGTCGGCTGACCTGGCACTTCAGCGTCGGATATCCGTTCTGATGACCCGCCGTGCCCTGTACCTCCTGGGCCTGCTGATCGCGGGGGGCGTCGCGGCCGCGCTCGGCGCCATGTCGGCGCTGACCTGGACGGGGCCGGGGCACGCCCTGCTGGCGCGGGTGGTGAGCCAGGAATCCGGCCGACTGATCCGGGGCCGAATGACCGTGGCGGGGCTCTCGGGGAACTTCATTTCGCAGGTCGGGTTTACCGATCTCGAGGTGCGGGATACCACCGGCGCCTTGCTGATCGCCGTGCCAGCAGGGCAAGTCAACTTCCGGTTGCTGTCGCTGCTCCGCGGACGTCTGGTGTTCGACGCCGTCAGGCTCGAGCGGCCCCGGATCGAGGTGGTGCAGCACCGCGGCGGGCGGCTCAACCTCGACGAGATCCTCAAGAGCGGGGAAGGGACTGGCACTGGCGGTCCGATCTGGCTGGAACTCCGCCAACTACGCGTGGAGAATGGGCAGGTCCAGATCTCCCTGCCCTGGAACTACCCCGGTCAGCTCACCACCGCCCGGGCGCGCGATTCCGCGTTGGCGGCCAACCGGGCCGTGGCGGGCCGTCAGGTCGTTGCGGGTCCCGAAGGACTGACCGCCATCCGTACCATCGCGGCACTCAACACCCACATTCCCCTGCTGCGCCTCAGCACCCCCGACCAGCTGCCGATCCGGGCCGTGGTGAACACCTTCTCGGGCCGCGTCAGCGACCCGGCGCTCGACATCCGGGCCCTCAGCGGCACCCTCGAGACCGCCGGGGACAGCCTCCAATTTGCCCTGGCTCGGCTGGAACTCCCGGGGACCTCCGCCACCGGCCGGGGCCGGGTCAACTGGCCCCTGGATACCCTGCTCTTCAATGCCGAATTCGTCGCCCCACGGCTGGCTCTGGCCGACCTCCGGTTCATCAATCCCGACTTTCCCGACTTTACCGGCCACGCCCGCGCCAGGTTGTCGGCGAGCAATGGTACCCTGCTGCGCACCGAAGTGCTGGAACTTTCCGTCGGCGATGCCACCAGCGGGGTCGAAGGCCAACTCGTGGCCCTGGCCCATACCCAGCGAGGGCTCGGCTTCGAGGGACTTTCCCTGCGGCTGCGCGACCTGGACCTGGAGGTGGTCCGCCCCTATCTCGACACCCTGCCGATGCGCGGCCGGCTGTCGGGAGCGCTGGAGTCGGACGGGTACTTCGACAACATGCGGGTCAAGCTCGACTGGCTTTTCCACGATGCGGCGGTGGCGGGGGAGCCGCTCAGTCGGGTGGCGCTCGAGGGGCGAGTCAGCACCGGAGGCGCCGCCGGCTTCACCTTTCACGATGTGGCACTTCCGGCGGCCGACCTGGACATGGGGACGCTCCGAAACCTGGCCCCGGCGGTCCTCCTGGACGGTCGCCTGGCGCTGAGCGGCCGGCTGGACGGCGCCTGGACCGACGCGACATTCACCGGGCTCATGGAACACCGGGACGGCGAGCTTGCGCCCACCCAGGCCGAGGGGAGCTTCCACCTCGATACCCGGACTTCGCGAACCCGGGTTGCGGCCGACCTGATGTTCAATCCGCTCTCCCTGGCGGGACTGGCGGCCACCTTTCCGCAACTCGAGCACCAGCCGACGCTGACCGGACGGGTCTGGATCGAGGGGCCGACCGACTCGCTGCTCCTCGATGCCGACCTGACCGGGCCGATTGGCCATGTCCAGGCTCGGGGGGTGATCCGCCTCGACGGGGAGGTCCCCGTCGCCGAGGGACTGTTGCTGGTGTTTGAGCAACTCGACCTGAACGCGCTCGACGCCGCGGCGCCGAGGACGGTGCTCCAGGGATCGCTGCTGGTGGACGGACTTGTCGACACCACGGGGACGCCCCGGGGCGACCTGGTCATCAGTCTCGGCGCGGGGTCGATCCAGGAATTCCAGATCGATTCGGCGCAGGCTCACCTGCAGGTGCCGGCCGGGATGCTGGTGATTGACAGCGCCCAGATCAGCTGGCGGGGAGGGCGGGCGCGGGCCGACGGCACCCTCGGGTGGCAGGCGCCGGATTCCGGCACGGTACAATTCTGGTTTGAATCGGACGACCTGTCGAGCCTGGACTCCCTGGTCCGGGTGGCCACCGGCTGGATCAGCGACACGCTGCTCCGGCAGCCCCTCTCGGGGCGGCTCTGGGTGGGTGGCCAATTGACCGGTGCGCTGGACCAACTCCGAGCGGAGCTGACCGCGGAAGCCGATTCGATCGGACTGGATGGCTGGTCGATGCCGCGGGCCGAAGCCGACCTGGTGTGGCAGGGCGGAGCGGAACCGCGAATCATCGTGCAGATGGTGGCCGACTCGGTGCGCCGCGGCGGGGTGAAGTTCAATGCCATCCGTGCGGCAGCCAGCGGTCCTTTGGATTCCCTTTCCTGGTCCGGGGGGCTCCGTGGCGGGCCGACCACCGGGCTGACCGCCTCCGGGCGCTGGATGACCCATGCCGGTCGCCAGATGGCCCTCGATACGGTCTTCCTGGATCTGGGGCGGAACACCTGGACGCTACGGGAACCCGCCATGATCACCCTGGCCGACTCGGTGATCACCATCGGATCCCTGGCCGTGACGGCGGCGGATGGCTCCGGAATCCTGGAACTCACCGGCGACCTGCCGGGGCGCTCGGAAGGCAACCTGGAAGTTCGCCTGCACGGTTTTGCCGTCCAGGATCTCTACGGGCTCCTCCAGCAGGACACGGCCGGGGTCGGCGGCGAGCTGTCGCTCGACCTCCGGATCAGCGGCACCTCACGCGCGCCCCGGTTGCGGGGGAGTCTTTCGGTGCGCGGTCCCGTCTTCGGCGATGTGCAGGCCCCGCTGGCCCGCGCCGTGCTGAACTACGAGAATCGCCTGCTCGAATCCAACGTCACCTTCTGGCGCACCGGCGAGCCGATCCTGGAGGTCGAGGCGCGACTGCCGATTGACCTGGCTTTCGAGGCGGCGGCGGCGGACCGCTTCCTGCCGGGGGCGCTGGAGATCCGGGCCTTTGCCGACAGCCTGGACATGGCGGTCGTGGAGGCGCTGACGCCCAACGTTCGCCGGGTGACGGGCACGCTCTCCGCCGATGTCCGGGCCGCCGGGACCTGGGCGTCGCCGGAGCTGTCGGGCCAGGTGGAGCTGCGGCGGGTGGGGCTGTCGGTGCCGAGTCTCGGGGTCCGCTACGAGCCGGTGACCGGCACCGTGCGGCTGAGCGGCGACTCGCTCTGGTTCGATGCGGTCCAGGTCAACGGCAGCACCAGTCTCAACCTTGGATTATTCGAGCGACCCAACCTCAGCGGGTCGCTGGCCATTCGCGGCGCGATCGGCTTCCCCCGGCTCGGCACCCCGGAACTTCGACTCCGGCTGGCCGCCACCGACTTTCTGATGCTGGATGTGCGGGACTTCCTCACCGCCCGGGTGCAGGGCAACGTGCAGCTCACTGGCCCGCTGTGGCGGCCGGTGCTGACCGGGGCCGCCAGGGCGACCAGCGGGGTGCTGTATTTCTCCGATCTGGTGACCAAGTCGGTGGTGAACCTCTGGGATCCCGCCGTGGCCGACCTGGTGGATACCCTGGAACTCAGGCGCCTCCGGTTGGGGGCGGCGTTTCAGAGCCGATTCCTCGATTCGCTCCGGATCGATGCCCTGAACTTCACGGTGGAGCAGGACTTCTGGCTCCGGTCGAACGAGGCCAATGTGCAGCTGGTGGGCAACGTGATCGTGAACAAGGTGCGCACCCGATACCGGCTGGATGGCGCCCTCAATACGCCACGGGGAACCTACTCGCTCAAGGTGGGCCCTGTGGTGCGCGAGTTCGTGGTCCAGTCGGGGAGTGTGCGGTATTTCGGGACCCCCGACCTCAACGCCGACGTGGAGATCAACGCCACCCACCAGTTGCGAAGTACCGCGGTGGGCACCGAGGACGTGACAGTCACCGCCCGGATCGGGGGCACGATCCTGGTGCCCCGGCTGAGCCTCGAGACGGACATCCGGCCGGCCATTCCGGAGCGGGATATCATCGCGCTGCTGGTGCTGGGCCGGCTGGGTGGTGGGGTGGGGACTACCGCCGATGCGCTCAGCATCCAGTCCGGGCTGGCCGTGCTGTCCGGGGTGCTCTCCAGTGAGCTGAGCCGGGCGCTGATTGCCGAGGGCGGGCTGCCGCTGGACATGATCGAGATCCGGGCCCCCTTCGATGCCGGGCGCGACTCCTGGGCCGGTGGCCCGACCCAGCTGGTGGCCGGTCGGGCGCTGGGGCGCAAGTGGTTCGTGACCCTGAACGCCGGGTTCTGCAGCGACTTCGCGTTCGCCGCCCACAATTTCGGGGCCAGTCTGGAGTATCGCCTCAACCGAGAATGGCGCCTGCAGGTCAGCGCGGAGCCGGGCCAGATCTGCAGTGTGGCCGGGATTTCAAGCGCCGCATTGGCGCTGCAACGGTATCAATTCGGCGCCGACCTGCGCTGGGAACGAGAATTCTGAGATGGCGCGGGCCCTGCTGATCATGAACCCCGCTGCCGCGCGGACCACGCCGGCGGCGATTCAGACCGCCGAGGCGGTGCTGCGTCGAGCGGGGTGGCAGACCGAGGTGCTGGCCACTGGCGGCAGCGGCGACGCTCGCCGGCTGGCCGAGTACGGCCGGGAGCAGGGCGTCGATGTGGTGGCAGTCTTTGGCGGCGACGGCACCACCATGCAGGCCGCCTCGGCCCTGGTGGGCACTGACGTGGCGCTGGCCCTGATTCCGGGCGGCACCGGCAACATCCTGGCCGGCAACCTGCGGCTGCCCAAGTCGCCAACCCGCGCCGCCGAGATCGTCGTCAAGGGGTACTCGCGCCGCCTGGATCTCGGGCGCGTGGAGCGCCCCGACGGGGTGCACTACTTTGCGGTCGCGGCCGGGGCCGGCATGGATGCGCGGGTAATGACCGAGACCAACGCCGCCCACAAGCGGCGCTGGGGCATTGGCGCCTACTGGGGAACCCTGATGCGGGTGCTGCCCGAGATCCGCAGCATTTCGTGTGTCATTACGGTGGACGGGGAGCCGTTCAGCGCCGAGGCGGTGGTGGTGCTGGTGTCCAATTGCGGCGAGGTGATTCCTCCCTTCTTCCGGCTGCGAAGCGACACCTCCCCGGAGGACGGACTGCTCGATGTGACGGTGGCCCGCGCCGATTCGGTCTGGCAGGGGATCCGGGTGTTTCGCGAGGCGCTGCGGTCCCGCGCCGAGCACACTGCCAACCCGGCCATGCTCGGCTTTGCGCGCGGCACCGAGATCAAGGTGGAATCCGCCGAGCCCATGCCGGTCCAGCTCGATGGTGATGGCTGCGGGGAAACCCCGTTCACGGCGACCGTCGTGCCCGGCGCCATTCGCATCATGCTCGGGGAGCGTTGAGATGTCTCAATCGTATTTTACCCTCCCGCCCGAGGGGCGGAACCGGAGGCCACTGGCATGACCGATTCGATCCTGCTGATCCATGGCGATGCGGAGACCCTCCGCACCGCCGGCAGCCACCTGGAGCAGCTCGGCTACGATGTGACCCGCGAACTGAATGGGGATGCCGGCCTGCTCACCGCGGAACGCATTCGTCCCGGCGTGGTCCTCCTGCATCATGCCCTGGCCGGCGGCGCCGGATTTCCCGCCGTGGCCGGATACCGGGCCCACCTGGCGGCGGTGGTGCTGCTGGTGCCGCCGGGGGAGGGCGCCGCCCTGGCGGGGCTGGAGGCGGGGGCGGAATTGACGGTGGAGGAATCGGCCGGCCTGCCGATGATGGCGGCCGCCACCGCGCGCGCCGCCGAGCGGATCCGGGCCCGCCGCGCCGCCGAAACCCTGATGCGCATGGGGATGGCGCGCCAGGGTGTCGCCTGGCTGGGCAGCCAAGCCCCGATGCGCGAGATTGCGCGTCAGGTGGAGGTCCTCTCCCAGACTGACCGCACCACCGTGCTGCTCCAGGGCGAGCAGGGGGTGGGGAAGGGCTATGTGGCCCGGCTGCTGCACGACTTGAGCCCCCGGGCTTCGGCGGCGTTCTTCCAGTGCCGCTGTGCCGGGCTCAGCCCCACGGCGCTCGACTCCCTCCTCTTCGGGCACGAGAAGGGGGCGTTCCCCGAGGCCACCGCGCGCCGGCAGGGGCTGCTCGAACTCGGCGACGGGGGCACCCTCTACCTGCAGGATGTGGCCGACCTTCCGCTGGAGCTGCAGCCCAAGTTGCTGCGCTACCTCGAGGGTCGGATCTTCCGACGGATGGGCGGGACCCGCGACCTCCAGGCCGACACCCGCATGATCGTGGCCACCGACCGGGCGCTGCCGCAGGAAGTGGAGGCCGAACGCCTCCGCGAGGACCTTTATTTCCGGATCAGCGGGGTCACGCTGACCCTGCCGCCGCTGCGCGATCGCGCGGCCGAGGATCGCGATGCGATGGTGCTCAGGGTGCACGAGGACCTGCTGCGCCAAGTGCCGGGCAGCGCGCCCTCGCTCTCCACCGATGTGCGCGAGCGGTTGCTGGCGTATCCGTGGCCCGGGAACATTCGCGAGTTGCGGCAGGTGCTCGATCGGGCCCTGCTCCTGGGCCGTGGCCAGCCGATGCTCCAGGTCGAGCACCTGCCTGGCGAATTGCGCGCCCGCCCCGGCCCCGGCGACCGGCGGCACACCCCGATGACGCTGGATGAGATGGAACACCTGCAGATCGAGCGCGCCCTCCGGTATCACGCCGGCAATCGGACCCGGGCGTCGAAGGAACTCGGAATTTCGCGCGCCACCCTGATCAACAAGATCAAGCTCTACGGCCTGACCGACTGAGGAGGACGCCATGGCTGGGAAGCAGAAGCCCCTGGTAAGCGAGGTGATGGAGTGTCGTGCCTGCGGGGAGGAAGATCGGGCGTCCGAGGGGTATCCGTGTCAGGGGTGCGGCACTTTCATCTGTCTGATCTGCACCTTTCGCGACGTGGTACTCTGCCGCGAGTGCGCCGCGAAGCGTCCGAGCGGAATCTACCGGCGAATGCCCGGCGCATGACGGCTGCCATTGGCCGGGCCGCCATTGCCCCGGTGCTGGAAGGTCCCGACCCCCGTTCTGCCCTGGCCAGCCAGCTGCTGGCGGGGGAAGCTGCGCAGGTCACCGAGGAATTGGGGGCCTGGCGGCACCTGGTTCTGACCGGAGGCACGGCGTCCGGCTGGGTCCACTCCGGCTATCTGGTGGAGACTTCCGAAGGAGAGGCCAGGGCGTGGCAGAGCCGGGCGGCCTGGAGCTCGGGGGTGTTGATCCAGGAGGGCACGGTCCGGCGGTGGATGCCATTGCGGGGCCGACTCGCCCTTGCGGATGGTGACGTGGAGCTCCCGGGTGGTGGCATGGCGCGAATCATTCACGGTGAGGTCCGACCGCTGGCCCGGGTGCAGAGCGAGGCCCGGCGGGTCCCCCCCGAGGAATGGGCCCTGGGACATTTTGCCGGTGCGCCCTACCTGTGGGGTGGGATCACCCCCGGCGGGGTGGATTGCTCCGGCCTGGTCCAGACCACCTTCTTGGCACGCGGGATCGACCTCCCGCGCAACGCCGCCCGGCAGTCGGCGCTGGGGACCGAGGTGCCACGGCACGCCATGCGGGCCGGGGACCTGATCTTCTTTCACGGCGAGACCGGGAGTGCGGTGGAGCATGTCGCCTTTGCCGGGTCGGATGCCACCGTGATCCATGCCAGCCTGGCGGCCGGAGGGGTGGTGCGGGAATCGTGGCTGCCGGGAGCGCCCGCCGCAGCGCTGATGGAGCGGGTGGTTGCCCTGCGCCGGATCCACGAAGCGTCGGGGGGGGCCACCGGATGATCCGGCGCCTCGTCCTCTTCGACATCGATGGCACCCTGCTCCACAGCGGTGGGGCCGGCCGGCGGGCCATCATGGCCGCCATGGCTGGCATGCTGCCCTCGTCAGCGGGCACCACCGCGGTGCGGTTTGACGGCAAGACCGACCCCCAGATCGTGACCGAACTGTTGGCGGTCGGGGGTGATCCTGAACCTGGCAACCCCGATCGCATCGCCGAAGTACTCGATCGGTATGTGGCGTTGCTGGAACGCGAGCTGCACAACGGAGGCCCCTCATCGGAGGTACTGCCCGGCATTCCCTCGCTCCTCGACGCCCTCGAGGGGCAGGCGAGCGTGCTGCTCGGGCTGCTGACCGGCAATGTGGCGCTGGGGGCAGAACTGAAGCTCCGCGCGGCGGGCATTGCGCCGACGCGGTTCCGGGTTGGCGCCTTCGGATCCGACAGCCACGAGCGCCCCGCCTTGCCTCCGATTGCCGCGAGCCGCGCCACCAGTCATTTCGGAAGGATCCCGGCAGGGCCCGAGGTGGTCATCATCGGCGACACACCCGCCGATGTCACTTGCGGGGTGGCGATCGGCGCCCGGGCAATTGCGGTGGCGACCGGAGGGTACACCCTCGATGAGTTGTCCGCGTTCAGTCCCTGGCGGGCGTACGCCGACTTGACCGACACCGCGGCGGTGGTCGACGCCATCCTTGGCGATGCCTGAGGCGACCAGTTCCGGCGCCGAGTTCGGGCCTTGGCTTGGGGTGGTGGCCAGCCCGAAGCATCGGCCGGCCCCCGGGCGGGTCAACCTGGACTCGGCCCGCCTGGCGCTGGTCCAGCGGTTCCTGGAGGCGGCCCATGCGCCCGCGCCTGATTGGATGGCGGCGTGGGATCCCGTGATCGATTCCGTGTCCCAGCAGGTGGTCGATCAGGTCCGGGCCGGTGCCACCGCCGCGGTCCGCGCCTCGCTGGCCCCGGAACGGGTGGTCCGCACCGCCCTGCCCGACGAGGATGACCTGCGGATACTTCGCGCCCAGATTGGCAGCGCTGGTATTCCATTGGAACAGGCGGCCGCCGGGAGCATGGCCCACTCCTTTGCCACCATTGGCGGGGCGGTGGAAGAGTCCTGGCTGGCGCTCGAGACGATGGTGGCGGCCGTGATCGAGGAGTGGCGGCCGCGCATTGCCGCCGTGGCCGCGTGGCGTCGTCCGACGACCGGCCTGTGGATCGGCACCGGGGTTGGCGCGACCGCGGCCATCGGGGTCGGGTTGGTCATCGGCGGATACCTGCCGGCGCCGGCGTGGCTTGAGCCGGTGATCTCCTGGTGGTGGAGCCTGCCATGGCCTTGATCGGGGTGGGAATCGACCTGGTGGAAATCGTTCGTGCCGAGCGAATGCTGGCGCGCCGGGAGGAGCAGGCACTGGAGAGGCTGCTGACCCCGGGGGAGCGCGCCTACGTCGAGGCTCGGCACCAGCCGGCGCGTCATTTTGCGGCCAGGCTCGCGGCCAAGGAGGCGGTGTACAAGGCCCTCCAATCGCTCCAGGGTGCGCGGGCGATTGGCTGGCGGGAAATCGAAGTGATTTCCGGCGAGGAGGGCCGTCCCCATATGACACTGCACGGCCTCGCCCTCGAATTGGCGAATACCGTGGGTGGCATCCAGCTGCATGTCTCCCTGACCCACACCGACCAGACTGCTGGCGCGGTGGTCATCGCAGAGACCCAACCCGATCCCGCCTGAGTGCTTCGATCGCTCCAGCTCTCCTTTCCGCCCTGTCCGCCTGGTTCGCACCCCCCTCTAGCAATTCCGACTTCGCTGACCTACAATTGAATGTCCTCAGCCAAAGTTAGTTGAGACTCATTCTCATGTACATAATGATCCACTTCTTGGCGCTCCTGGCCATCGGCTCCGCCCCTGCCTTGGCACAGGATCCAGCCCCGACTGCTCGGCGCGTGGCTTCCACCATGACCCTCGCGGCACAGGAGTATCGGCTTGGCGTCGCGAATGGTCAGATCGTCCTGGCGCCCGAGGTGGAAGAGGCGGTGCTGTTCCTCCAGGAGGCCCGCCGTACTGCCGGTTTGCTGCCCGCGATCGCCGGCCAGCCGATCATTGATGGCATCGCCGAGCTGCTGGTCCAGCTTGAAGCGGTGGCTCCGCCTGAGGCTGTCTCGGCACGAGTGACCCAGCTGCTCGACCAACTGGCGAGCACCCTCGGGATTTCGCTGGAGGATGTGCCCGCCCAGCCTCCCCTGTTGCCGCGGGGCGCCGATATCTACCAGCGGGAGTGCGCCAGCTGTCACGGTCGTGCCGGCCGAGGCGATGGACCGGCCGCAGGCGGCCTCCGTCCAGGGCCGACCAACCTGACCGAGTTCGATGCCCTGCGCGGTACCTCACCCCTCGATTTCTATCGCCGCATCAGCAGCGGGACCCCGGGCACGGCGATGCCCGCCTACGAGGGTAGCCTGTCGAGCGAGGACCGTTGGGCGGTGGCGCTCTACGCTTCGGTGCTCCGTCTGCCAGGATCGGTGGGCACGGTGCCGCCGGCGCTGCAGCAGTTCCCCGCCACGGCGCGCCTGAGCGATGACGAACTGCTGGCCGCCCTTGGCCCCAGCGGCACCGCCGAGCGGCTGGCCGCGATCCGCATGGTGCAATTGTCGGCTGGGGCGGACCGAGTGGGCGCTGTCTTTGCCACGGTGCGCAGGCAGCTCGACTCGGCCTATGCCCTTTCCGGACGGGGGGAGACCGAGGCGGCCCGGCAGTTTGCGTTTGACGCCTATCTGACCTTTGAGCAGGTGGAGCGCGAGGTTCGCGCCCGGGAACCCGACCTGGCCACCCGGCTCGAGGCGGCCTTTGCGGACTTGAGGGGTGCCGTCGCGTTGCCGGTTGGCGCCAGCGAGGTCCGCGCGGTTCGCGGGCGGCTGTCCGCTGGCCTCGAGGACGCGCAGCGCGCCATCGGTGACGTCAGCTCACCGTTCAACCTGTTCGTCCAATCGTTCGTGCTCATGCTCCGGGAGGGGCTGGAAGCGATCCTGATCCTTGGTGCGATCCTGGCGTTCCTGACCAAGACTGGTGCTGCCAAGCGCCGCCGCGAAATCCATTACGGCGCGCTCGGCGCCCTGGCCGCGAGCCTGGTAACGGCGGTGCTGATCGAGACCGTCTTCCGGATCTCGCCCGCCCATCAGGAGTTGCTGGAGGGGTTCACAATGGTCGCCGCCACGGCGATGCTCTTCTACGTGAGCTACTGGTTGCTGTCCAAGGTGGAGGGTGCTCGCTGGAACGCCTTCGTGCGGGGCCAGGTGCGCGACGCGCTGACCAGCGGGTCGGCCTTTGCGCTGGTGTCGGTGGCGTTCCTGGCGGTGTACCGGGAGGGCTTTGAGACGGTCCTCTTCTACAAGGCGCTCTGGCTGTCCGGCGGTGGGGTCGAGAGCCTGGTCCCGATCGTGGGCGGCGGCCTGATCGCCTCGCTGGTCCTGGTCATCGTCTATATCGCCATCAATCGCTTTGGCGTTCGTCTGCCGTTGCGGCCACTGTTTGCGGTGACGAGTGCGTTCCTGTACTACATGGCCTTCGTCTTTGCCGGCAAGGCCGTGGCCGAACTGCAGGAAGGCGGCCTGATCGGCACGACCGTGGTTGGTGGGGCACCACGGCTCCCGGCCCTCGGGATCTATCCGACCATGGAGACGCTCCTGGCGCAGGGGCTGCTGGTGGTGCTGGCCCTCGTGGCGCTGATCTACACCTTCCTGATTGCGCCGCGGAAACACCGGGCCACCGCCTCCCTGGAGGGGGTCGAAGCCGCCCTTTCAAGCAGCCCCGCGCGGCCGACCTCACAGGCCGACCTGATCCGGGCCCTGGAGCGGATGGAAGCCGATCTGGCCGAGGTGCGCGATGAACTGGAGAGGGTCAAGTCCGGGATGATGGCAAGGGTGGAGGGGTAGGGAAGGGGTGAGATGTGAGAGGTAAGAGGTAAGAGGAAAAAGGGATAGCTCTATGGCGAAAAGAATGGCCCCGGCGCTATCGAGCCGGGGCCTTCTTGTCGGGTGCACCATGGAGACGGGTGGCCCGGTTTGCCGTTCACCTGAGTCCTCTCCCCTCTTGCCTTCTACGCTTTTCCTGCAAGCCATGGCCCAGGCTCCTCGCGTCCGGCGCCCTTGTACCGCAGCCAGAGCACCAGGCCCAACGTTGCCAGGCCCACGCTCGTCAACTGGGCAATGGTAAAGACGCCCAGGAACCGGTCGTCCTTGGCGCGCAGGATTTCCACCAGGAACCGCTCCACTCCGGCAAACATCAGGTACGCCCCGAACAGCCAGCCGGTGCCGTGGTGGCGGGCGCGCCAGCTCCACAGCAGCATGAACACCAGCAGCATCGCGACCACCTCATAGAGCTGGGTGGGATGGACCGCCAGCACCGTAGCGGGGTCGATGCCCGGCGCGACCTCGATCCCGAACATCGACTGCATCGTCCCCGCCGTGCTCGGCGGCAGCCCTTCGGGAAACTGGACCCCGAAGAAGGAGGTGGTCGGCCGGCCGTAGTCGTCGCCGACCATGAAGCAACCGGCGCGGCCCAGCGCGTAGGCCGCCGGGAGTGCGGGCGCGGTCAGGTGCAGCGTCCAGCGAATCGGCACCTTCCGCCGCATCCCCATGAGCGCCACGGCCACGACCCCACCAAAGAACCCCCCGTACCAGACCAGTCCCCCACGGGAGAACAGCGCGCCCATGTCCTGGGTCAACGCCACATACCAGAGCTTGGCGCCGATGACTCCGCCCACGACGGCGGCGAGGACGATGTCGCCGGAGTACTCGGAACGGAACCCCAGGCGCCGCAGTTCCTGCTCGATCAGCCAGCCGCCGACCAGGAAACCGACCATCATCATGATGCCGTATCCGGTCACCTCAAGCGGGCCGAGCTGGATGTTGAATGGGTGGATGGGCATGGGATCCGAGGTGCGGGTTTCAGGTACCAGGTGCCGGGTGTCGGCGGTTCCGTGAGCGGAATCTGCCACCATTGCCTTGAGGAGTCACCCCTTCTGCCCGTTCAGTGGGTGCCGGTTGTCCGGGGACCTCGGATCCATGCCAGCCTTCGGAGCACTTGGCACCCGGCACCCGATACCCGATACCTCCTAGCCCCCCAGTTCTCTCGAATCATACGCCTCCAGGTCCCATCCCGACCGATCTCCCCGGGCCAGGTGCCATGCACCCGCCGCCGCGATCATGGCGGCATTGTCGGTGTTGAGCCGGGGCGAAGCCACCGCGAGTCGGGTGGAACTGCCGATCCGCTCCCGTACGGCCGCTGCCAGGGCCCGGTTGCAGGCCACACCGCCGGCCAGCACCACGGTGGGATATCCGCACTGAGCGGCGGCGGCGGCGGTCTTGGCGGCCAGGACTTCCACTGCGGCGTCCTGGAAGCCTCTGGCCAGGTCGTGGCAGTCTGCCGCGAGGTCGGTGCTGGCCTGGGTAGCGCGCAGCAGCGCGGTCTTGAGGCCGCTGAACGAGAAGGTGAACTGGTCGGCGCCACCGGCCTGCAGTTCCTTGAGCATCGGGCGTGGGAAGCGAAACCGGTCGGGGTTGCCGCGCGCGGCGAGCCGCTCGATCTCCGCGCCGGCAGGATAGCCGAGTCCGAGCAGGGTGCCGACCTTGTCGAATGCCTCACCGGCGGCGTCATCGCGGGTCCGGCCCAGCACCCTGTAGCTGCCCCAGGCCGGTACGTCGAGCAGCACGGTGTGGCCGCCACTGACCAGCAGCGCCACGAACGGCGGGGCCACCGTGGCGTCCTCCAGCGTCGGCGCAAAAAGATGTCCCTCGTGATGGTGCACGCCGATCAGCGGCTTCCCCAGCCTCCAGGCGAGCGTCTTGCCATAGCCTACCCCGACCAGCAGCGCCCCGATCAGTCCCGGGCCCGCGGTGACGGCGATGCCCTCGATCTCCTCGAGCGAGGCGCCAGCGTCGGCCAGCGCCTGGTCCACCACCGGGCCGATGGCACGGACGTGGGCCCGGCTGGCCAGCTCTGGGACCACGCCGCCGAAGATCCGGTGGACATCCTGTGACAGGATGACGAGTCCCGCGATTGTGGCTCGGCCGCCGTCCATGCGAAGGACGGCGGCCGAGGTTTCATCGCAGCTGGTCTCGATGCCGAGGATCAGGTCAGCCACCGGGCGGCTTGATCTCCAGGTCCGACGCGACGGGGAGCTGGCCGGTGGCCCCACCGCCGCCCTTCTGGCCGAGCAGCTGCGCCAGGATGCGGCGATTGGCCGGGGAACTCCAGGGATGCTCGCCGATCTGTTTGCGGACGATGATCCCGTCGCCGTCGATCAGGAAGCTTTCGGGGACCCCGGTGGTCAGATATTGTTGTTGGATCCGGCCGTCCTGGTCATGGAGGATGTCGAAGCTCAGGCCGAGTTCGCGGGCAAAGGCCATGACGTCATCCGGGCCGGCCTCGTCGACACTGACCGCGGCGATCCGGAACCCCTGGTCCTTGAACGCCTGGTAGAGCTCCTCCATGGCGGGCATTTCAGCCCGGCACGGGGCGCACCAGGTGGCCCAGATGTTCACCAGGGTGACGTGACCGGTGTAGGCCGTGCGGAAGGTGATCGAATCGCCGGTGAGCAGGTTGACGGCCTCGAAGTCGGGCGCCCGGTTCCCCACCTGGGCTCCCTCGGGCACCGGCGCGTACTTGACCAGCGCCGCGGCCCCGAGACCGAGGCCGGCGACGATGGAAAGGACCGAGATCCACTGCTTGTTCATGGCGCACCCTTGCCGGAAGTCATCCCCGGAATATAGCCGGACCGCCTAGACAGCCACCGAACACCGCAATCTGAGCTCGCGGACCGCCTCGACCGGGTCGGCGGTTCCGAACACCGCCGTGCCTGCCACAAAAGTGTCGGCACCCGACTGCCAGGCGGCGGCGATGGTGTCGAGGGCAATGCCACCATCCACCTCCAGGGTCGCGTCGCTGTTGCGGGCCGACAGCATGCGGCGCGCCTCGGAAAGCTTCCGATTGGAACCGGACCAGTACTTCTGCCCGCCGAATCCGGGATTGACCGACATGATCAGCAGCAGGTCCAGGTCGGGGATGATCTCCTCCACCGCGCGGAGCGAAGTGGACGGGTTGAGCGCAATCCCCGCCTGCATCCCACGTTCGCGAATGGCGGTGAGGTGTCGCTGGCAGTGGGTGGTCGCTTCGACATGGAAGGTGAAGACATTGGCTCCCGCATCGGCATACTCGTCGATGTAGCGCTCCGGCTCCACCACCATCAGGTGCACGTCCAGCGGCAGGTCGGTCAGCTTGCGCAGTGCCCGGATCATCGGGGCGCCAAAGGTCAGGTTCGGCACGAACCGGCCGTCCATGACATCGACATGGATCCAGTCGGCGCCGCCGTCGACTACCTGGTCCAGCTGCTCACGGAGCCGGCCGAGGTCGGCGCTCAGGACGCTTGGGGCAATACGAATGGTCACTGGCCCTCCGGCCGGACGATAATGAGGTGGATGCTCGCCTCGGCCGGGCTCAAGGTCCCGGCCGCGGGACGCTGCTCAATCACCTGGCCCGGACGGAGCTGGCGTGAGGTACGGGTCTCGATTGCCCCCACCCGGAGGCCGGAGTTCTCCAGCAGGCTCCGGGCGGCTACCCGGTCCAGTCCCACCACATTGGGCACCCGGATATTGGCCGGCCCGCGGCTGACGACCAGGTCGACCGCGGTACCGGAGGGTCGGCTGGATCCCACCGGCGGGCGGGTCGAGATGACCACCCCGGCGGGTTGTCCGGCGGCCACGGAGTCCACGATGCCGATCTGGAACCCTCCGGCACGAAGGACGCGAACCGCTGGCTCGAATTCGTAGTCGGACAAGTCGGGGATCTGGGTACTGGCGGGCCCATCGCTGATGGTGAGCCGGACCACGGTGCCCGACTCGAGCTCCACCCCGCCCGGGGGATCCTGCCAGAGCACATGCTCGGCAGGGACGGCCGGATCGCTCTCCCGGTCCTCGGTCTTGGGACGGAACCCCTGGGCTTCCAGGCGTTCCTCCGCGGTGGCCACCGGGAGCCCGATGACGAGGGCCACCGGGGTCTCTCGGCTGACCAGCGGGGCGGGGAACATCAGCATGCTGGCGAGGTATCCAAGCAGGACGGCGGCGCCAATCCAGGCCAGGATGATCCGCCGGCGCTGGCTCGCCAGGGTGCGTCCCCCCGCCGCACGGTGCCCTGGCTTGCGTGGCGTGGTGGTGATCCTCATGTCGTCCTCCGAAGACGGGCGGCATAGGCGCCGTCCATGCCGTGCCGGTGCGGCAGGATCACCAGGTCGCCCTGGGCGTCAAGCAACTCTCCTGGAACACCGCCGCCCGGTTCGCGGTGGAATTGCGGGTTGGCAACGAGGAACTTGTCAATCTGCTCATGATTCTCCTCGGGCTCGAGCGAGCAGGTGGCATACAATAATAGCCCGCCCGGCGCGACCCGGTCGGCGAGCGCCGCCAGCAATCGGGCCCCTTCCAGGGCCAGCCCTTCGAGGGCGTCCGAGGTTACCCGCCACCGGGCCTCAGGGTGGCGCGCCAGGGTGCCGGTGCCGAGACACGGTGCGTCCAGGATCACGGCGTCCAATGGTCGAATCGGTGGAAAGGCGGCATCGGCCATGAGGGCCAGCTCACGCCCACTCCCCGCACGGTAGAGGTTGGATTGGAGCCGCCGCAGCCTGGAAGGGCTGCGGTCGGCGGCCAGCACCAGCCGGGCCCCGAGGCCGACCGCGATCGCCTTGCCGCCGGGGGCGGCGCAGGCGTCAAACACCGTCGCATCTTCGGGAACGTCCCAGTAGCGAACCACCAGCGCCTGGGCCGGGTCCTGCACCATGAACGCCCCTTCGCCATAGCCTGGGAGCTCCTCCGGCCGGCGCTGATCGGTGAACAGCCCCGCGCCGAACGGTGCCTGATGGACATCGATCCCGGCCTGGGCCCAGCACGCCTCGAGTTCCTCCAGCGACCAGCGGGCCGGCTGGAGGATGAGTGGTGGCGGGGTGTCGTTCCAGGCCATCAGCGCGGCGGCGTCATCCTTGCCGAAGCGTGCGATCCAGCGGTCGGCCAGCCAGGCAGGGTGCGACGAGGGTGTCGGGTGGCTGCCGGCGATCGCCATCTCTCGCGAGAGGGTCACCGCCACCTTGCGAAGCACCGCGTTGGCAAATCCCGCGGCCTTGGCTCCGGTCACCTCGCGGGCCAGCGATACCGAAGTGTCCACCGCAGCGTGGACCGGTACCCGGTCGAGGGCGTCGAGTTGGTAGACACCGAGCCGAAGGACATCGCGGAGCGCGGCCTGCACGCTGTCCAAGCCACGGGGAATCCAGGGTGACAGCAGGGTGTCGAGCCGGACCCGGTGGCGGAGGACCCCAGCGGCCATCTCATGGGCCAGCCGTCGATCGTCTTCCCCAAGGCCGCCGACCGCGCGGTCGAGGGCCCAGTCGAAGGGCCGCCCGCGCGCCACATCGCTCAGGATCCGGTGCGCCGCCAGGCGGGGAGCCATTCCGGGAGTGTTCACCCCACCATGCCGTGGAACGGTGACGAGGGCGCGGCGATCTCGCGCTTTGGCATCCGGCCAGCCAGGAACGCCGCTCGACCGGCATCGACCGCCTGCCGCATCGCCGCCGCCATCAGCACCGGATGCTCGGCCTCGGCCAGGGCGGTGTTCATCAGGATGCCGTCGACCCCCTGCTCCATGACCAGGCAGGCATCGGAAGCGGTGCCGACACCGGCATCGACGATCACCGGCACCGAAAGCCGTCGCTTGATGGTGCGGATCGAGAACGGGTTGATCATGCCCAACCCGCTGCCAATCGGCGAGGCGAGGGGCATCACGGCGGCGCAGCCGGCGTCTTCCAGGCGCAGCGCGCTGATCAGGTCGTCGTTGGTGTAGGCCAGGACCTGGAACCCTTCCTGCACCAGTACGCTGGCCGCTTCGAGCAGGCCGGCCGCATCCGGCAGGAGGGTCTCCTTGTCGCCGATGACCTCGAGCTTGATGAAGTCATTGAAGCCGGCCTCGCGGCCGAGCCGGGCGTAGCGGATCGCCTCGTCGGCGGTAAAGCATCCGGCGGTGTTGGCCAGGAGGAAGTAGTGCTGCGGATCCAGGTGGTGGAGGATGCTGGCTTCCCGGGTCCGGTCCAGGTCCACCCGGCGCACCGCCACCGTGACGACCTCCGCCCCCGAGGCGGCGATGGCCGCCACCATCTCGGCGTTGTCGCGGTACTTGCCGGTGCCCACCATCAGGCGGGAGCGGAAGGTGCGGCCGCCGAGGGTGAGGGGGGTGTCGCTCATGCTTGCCGTGGCCATCAACCGCCTCCCACAAAGTGCACGATCTCCACCTGGTCTCCATTGGCAACAGGCGTCGCCTCCAGGTGCGGCCGCCGGACGATGGCACGATTGTGCTCCACCACTACGGTCCGTGCATCCAGATCCAGGTGGCTCAGAAGATCCGCCAGCGTCGCCGGGCCGGGGACGCTGCGGGTGCCACCGTTGATTGTCAGGGTCAATTCAGCCATCTCACCACTCCACGTTGCATTCCCCATTCCCCATTCCCTATTCCCCGCCCATTGCTTCCAGCATCTCCAACGCCGCCGCATACGGATCGCGCACCGGCCAGAGTGCCGAAATCGCCGCCACGCCCCAGGCTCCTGCATCGCGCGCTGCCCGGGCGCGATCGGGATCCATCCCGCCGATGGCGAGGACCGGCTTCCCCAGCGCCGCCGCCCGCGTCACCATTCCGAGTCCGGCAGCAGAATGCCCGGGGTGCGAGGCGGACTCGAAAATCGTCCCCACCAGAAGGTAGTCGGCCCCCTCCAGCACCGCCGCCTCGGCCTCCGCCTCGGAGTGCACCGAGCGACCGATCCACCCTGTGGTGAAAATCCGGCGGGCGTCGGCCACGGTCAGATCACCGGCCCGTAGCTGGACGCCCTGAGCGCCGACCGACTGGGCCAGATCGGGCCGCGTCGAGACGACTACAGCCGCCTCGGCGGGGCGCGCCAGCGCCAGGATGCGCTGTGCAAAGATCGTCAGTTGGGCGGTGGTGCTTTCCGGGGCCCGGGCATGAATGGCCACTCCGCTGCCAGCTGCCGCGATGGCGGCGGCCTGGATCCCGAAGTCGGCGCCGCGACAGATCACATCGTTGGTGATCGCGTGGAGGCGCGGCAGTGGCCTCATTGGAAGCGTTGGCCCACCGCCGCGCCCCGCCCCCGGGCCCAATCCTCTGCCGACATCCGCTTCTTGCCGGTTGGCTGCACCTCATCGATGGCCACGGCGTCGGTCCCGGTGGCCACGACCAGGCTCGGGGTCATGGCCAGGATCGTCCCGGGCGGGCCGTTTTCCGGCACCGGGCGGGCTCCGAAAAGCTTGACCTCACCGCCTTCAAGGGTGGTCCATGCGCCAGGGGCCGGATCAAAGGCACGGATTCGCCGGCCCACCGCCTCGGCCGCCGTCGACCAGTCCAAGCGGGCCAGCTCGCGATTGATCTTGGGCGCGTGAGTGGCCAGGGAGTGATCCTGCGGGGTGGACGGCAGCTGCTCGATCCGGTCCAGGGCAAGCGCTTCGACCAGTGCCACTGCGCCGAGTTCGGCCAGGCGCTCGGTCAGGCTGCCGGCGGTGTCCCACGGGGTGATCGGCGTGGCAAGCTGGTGCCGGATCGGCCCGCTGTCGAGTCCCGCCTCCATCTGCATGATGGTGACACCGGAACTGGTATCGCCCGCCATGAGGGACCACTGGATCGGGGCGGCGCCGCGATGGGCGGGCAGCAGGGAGGCATGCACATTGAGCATGCCGAAGGGCGGGATGGCCAACAGCTCGGGCTTGAGCAGGTGGCCGTAGGCCACGACCACGCCGAGTGCTGGCTCCAGGCGGCGCATGGCGGTCAGGAACAGATCACCGGTGGGGCGGTCGGGCTGAAAGACGGGAATGTCGTGTGCCAGCGCGACTTCCTTGACCGGCGAGGGGATCAGGGTTGAGCGCGAGCGTCCCTGCGGGCGGTCGGGCTGGGTCACCACGGCGACGATCGTCGCCCCTTCCTTGAGGAGTGCCTGCAGGCTCGGCACCGCAAACTTCGGGGTGCCGAAGAACACGGTCCGCATCAGGACCGCTTGCTGGAGGGCGGCGCCACGCTCCGGGTCAGGCTTTCACCTCGGTGCTCGCGCCTGTAGCGCGCCACCATTACCTGGCGCTTGAGCGGGCTCAGGTGGTCCAGAAAGAGGATCCCATCGAGGTGGTCGATCTCGTGCTGGATGGCGCGAGCGACCAGCCCCCCGGCCTCGAGCCGGTAGGCCGCCCCATCGCGGTCCTGGGCCTCGAGGGTAATCTGCGCCGCCCGGGTGACATCGGCGTAGACCTCGGGAATCGAGAGGCAGCCCTCTTCCGCCTTGTCGCGCCCCATCGCCAGAACAATCTTCGGGTTGACCATCACGAACCGCTGGCCATCGGCGTCGATTACCGCGACCCGGGTGGTCACCCCAACCTGATTGGCGGCCAGGCCTACCCCCTCGGCAGCATCCATTGTCTCGTACAGGCTGTCGATGAACTCGCGGGTGGCGTCGTCCACCGCCACAATCTCGGCAGCGGTGGCCCGGAGGACGGGACTGCCGAGCAGGTGGATATCCAGGAGCGCCATCAGGACTGCTGGGCCGCCGGGGCGGTTTGGTCGCCCACCCGAATAATGCGGGAGCGCTCGATCACCAGCGTCGAGGAACCGCTCTCGATGGTGATTCTTTCATCCTTGAGGTCCTTGACGCGACCGATGATCCCTCCGGCGGTCGTGATGTCGTCGCCTTTCTTGAGCGCCGCCAGCAGGTTGGCGTGTTTTTTCCGGGCCTGCCCCTGCGGGCGGATGATCAGGAAGTAGAACACCAGCCCGATCAACGCGATCTGGAACATCAATACTGTCAACCCGCCACTGGCGCCCTCGGGGGCGGCCATGATCAACGAAAGCAGCATGCCGATTCAATCCTCTCCATTGCCGTGATAGCGCGCGGTCCATTCCCGGCGCCAGGACTCAAAGGTGCCCGCGAGCAGAGCCGCGCGGGCCTGTTCCCCGATCCGCAACAGGAACCGGATGTTGTGCAGCGACACCAGCCGCAGGCCGAGCATCTCCTCTGCCATGAAGAGGTGGCGGAGGTACCCGCGGGAAAACCGGGCGCAGGTGGCGCAGTCGCAGTCCGGGTCCAGCGGCGCGGCGTCCAGCCGGTGGCTGGCCTTCCGGATATTGACCCGGCCCGACATCGTCCAGGCACTGCCGTGGCGACCGTTCCGCGTCGGGGCCACGCAGTCGAACAGGTCCACCCCGCGGGCGATTCCCTCGACCAGATCGTCGGGAAACCCAACGCCCATAAGATAACGGGGGCGGTCCTTCGGGAGGTGCGGCTCCAGCTCCTCCAGCACCCGGTGCATGACCGGCTTCGGTTCGCCCACCGAGAGGCCCCCGATGGCGATCCCCGTCCAGGGCCCCCGCTCGAGGGTTCCCGCCAGGGAGCGCAACCGCAGATCGGTGTGAGTGCCGCCCTGAATGATGGGCCAGAGGGTCTGTTCAATACGGGGAATGGAGAATGGGGAATCGGGAATCGCATTCCCCGTTCCCCGCTCCCCATTCCCCATTCCCCGTTCCCCATTCCCTGTTCCTCTGGCAACCAACTCCGCATGCCTCCCCCGACACCGATCCAGCCATCGCAGGCTGCGCTCCATCCCCTCCGCGGCCAGCGCCCGGTCGGACTGGCCCGGCACGACATGGTCGAACGCCATCGCCACGTCGGCACCGAGTGCCCACTGGATTTCCATGGAGGATTCGGGAGTCAGGGTGCGCATGCTGCCGTCAAGGTGACTCTTGAAGGTCACCCCGTGCTCGGCGATGTCGCGCAGCCCTTCCAGCGAGAAGACCTGGAACCCACCCGAGTCAGTGAGCAGCGGCTTGGGCCAGCTGCTGAAGCGGTGCAGACCCCCGAGCGCCCTGACCACCTCTTCCCCGGGACGCAGGTGCAGGTGATAGGTATTGCCCAGGATGATCTGCGCGCCGGCATCGAGGACCTCCTGGGGATGGAGGCCCCGGACGGTGCCATGGGTGCCCACCGGCATGAACGCCGGTGTCTGCACGGTGCCATGGGGCAGGTCGAGCGTGCCGGCGCGGGCTGCGCCGGCGGTGGCGTCGAGGCGAAAGTCGAACATGGGCGGGAATAGTAAGGGGGCGGGATTGGAAGCGAGAAGTTGGAAGCGAGAAGTGCGGCTGGACGAGTTGGGGGCTCTGCTCGGTACCCCTCCCCATGCTCGATGGTCCACGCCTACTTCTCGCTGCTCGCGTCTCCCTTCTCGCTTCGCATCACCACCATCGCGTCACCATATGAATAGAACCGATACCGCTGGGCGATGGCGTGGGCGTAGGCGGCATGCAGCGCCGGAACCCCGGTGAACGCCGAGACCAGCATCAGCAGGGTCGATCGGGGAAGGTGAAAGTTGGTGATCAGGCGATCGACCACCCGGAGCGGGTACCCTGGCGTGATCATCAGTCGAGTTTCGCCAGGGCCGGCCATGAGCTGGCCGGTGGCGTCGGCAGCGGCCTCCAGAGCGCGGACCACGGTGGTGCCTACGGCCCACACCGAGCCGCCGCGGGCGCGGGTGTCCGCCACCGCATGTACCAGATCCTCCGGAATGAAATAGCACTCGGGGTGCATCGGGTGGGCGGTGATATCCTCGCCCTCAACCGGCTTGAACGTGCCCGGCCCCACCTCGAGCTCCAGGCGGGCCACCGGCACCCCTCGGGCCGGCAAGGTGTCGAGCAGCGCCGGTGTGAAGTGCAGCCCGGCCGTGGGCGCCGCGACCGAACCTTCGCGCTCCGCGTACACCGTCTGGTACCGATCCTCATCGTCGGCATCTGGATCCCGGGTGATGTACGGTGGCAGCGGCAGCCGGCCGTAGACGCTGATCGCCGCCTCGGCGGAGACTCCGATGAACCGGACCACCCGGTTGCCGTCCTCCAGGACACCGACCGTCTCAATTTCCGCCTCAGGTCCGATCCGGATCCGCTGGCCCGGCTTCATGGCGCTGCCGGGCTTGCCGAGGGCCACCCACTCGCCCGGGGTGGAGCTCGGATGAATCAGGAGTACTTCCGCGGGGGCCCCCGATGGGCGCTGTCCAATAAACCGGGCGTGCCGTACCCTGGTGGTGTTGAGGACCAGGAGGTCGCCGGCCGGGATGAGGGAAGGGAGGTCGGAGAAGGTCCGGTCGGCGAGGGACCCATTCCCCATTCCCCATTCCCCATTCCCTGCGTTCCCCACCACCAGCAACCGGCTCTCGCCTCGATTCCGGCAGGGAACCTGGGCGATCAGCTCCGGTGGCAGGTCGTAGTCGAAATCCGAGGTGGTAAGGCGACGATCATCCGTCAAAGATCGAGGCCTGTCTGCCAGGGGGAGGGGTGATGCCAAACCGCTGGTAGGCACGCTGAGTCGCGACCCGCCCCCGCGGGGTCCGCTCCAGGAACCCCTGCTGCAACAAGTAGGGCTCGTAGACGTCCTCCAAGGTGCCGGCATCCTCGCCGACCGCAGCGGCCACGGTGTTCAACCCGACCGGACCGCCGCCAAACTTCTCGATGATCGTGGTCAGGATCCGGGCGTCCATGTCGTCGAGACCGAACTCGTCGACATTGAGTCGCCGGAGGGCCTCGGAGGCGACGTCGGCGGTGATGGCACCGTCGGCGCGGACCTGCGCAAAATCGCGCACCCGCCGGAGGAGCCGGTTGGCCACCCGTGGGGTGCCGCGGCTGCGCTTGGCAATCTCGACGGCGCCGGCGGCATCGATCGGGACCTTGAGCAGCCCGGCGGAGCGGTTCACGATGACGGTGAGGTCTTCCGGGGGATAGAAGTTGAGCCGCTCCACCATGCCAAACCGGGCCCGCATCGGAGGGGTCAGCTGCCCAAATCGGGTCGTGGCACCGACCAGCGTGAATCGTTCCAGCGCCATCGGGATCGTCTGGGCGCCGGGGCCCTCGCTGATCCGGACGTCGACCCGGTAGTCCTCCATTGCCGGATAGAGGAACTCTTCCAGCACCGGACGCAGCCGGTGAATCTCGTCGATGAACAGCAGGTCGCCAGGCCCCAGTCCGGTCAGGAGTCCCACCAGGTCGCCGGGCTTCTCCAGCACCGGGCCGGAGGTCGTCCGGCACTGGACTCCCATCTCCTTGGCCATGAGCAGCGCCAGGGTGGTTTTGCCCAGGCCGGGGGGTCCGAAGAACAGGATGTGATCGAGCGGATCGTTGCGGGCGCGGGCCGCATCGATCGCAATCTGGAGCGAGGCCTTGACCGCTGCCTGCCCCACAAACTCGTCCAGACGCGAGGGGCGGAGCGCGGATTCGGCTCCGCCCTCGTCCGGAAGCAGATCGGGGGTGGTGATCTCGACGCGGGTCACGCCGCCCTGGACCGCCACCGCACCGGGCGGTCATCGGGGGAAACCAGGTGCCTGGCCCGGCAGTGCACGCAACGATCCTTCGCCTCCGGTGTCCCCTTTGGCACCAGCTTGCGATTGGTCACCCCGCACTTGGTGCAGAGCCATTCCGCGGTGGTCATCGTGAGCAACGACATCAGCGACTGCCTCCCTTGCTTCCGGTCAGTACCAGCAGCGCGCGGCGCAACACCGCGGCAGTGTCCTCGGATCCATCCTGGTCCAGCGCCGACCGCACGGCATCCTCGGCCTGGGTCGCCGTATAGCCGAGCGCGGTCAGGGCCCGAACCGTCTCGTCGCTGCGGGTCGCCCCCGCCGGGGCCGCGGTCACCGGAAGGTCCGCAAACCGATCCTCCAGCTCCAGGACCAGACGCTCAGCCTTCTTGCGCCCGATTCCGCTGACCGTGGCCAGCGCCGCCAGGTTCTTTTCCTGGATGCTCCGGACAGTGCGCTCCGGCCCGAGGGCGGAGAGGATGGCCAGCGCCAGCCGCGGCCCGAAGCCAGAGGCGGCCAGCAGCCGATGAAATATGGTGCGTTCCAGCTGGGAATCGAAGCCGAAGAGGGTCCAGCCATCTTCGCGTACCACGAGCTCGGTATGCAACGAGAGCCGGGATCCGGTGGCCGGGAGGCGTTCGTAGACTCCGAGGGAGACGGTGACGGCGTATCCGACCCCGCCGTCAGTCTGGATGACGATGGTTTCCCCGCTGCGTTCGGCCAGGAGGCCGGTCAAGGTCGCGATCATCGGGCGGAGGCCTTCCGACCGGGGGATGCGCAGGCCAGCAGGTGCGTCAGTGCAATCGCCACGCCGTCGGCGGCATCTGCCGGGGCCGGTGCCGCCGCCAATTGGAGCAGCCGAGCAATCATGAATGCCACCTGCGGCTTGGTGGCCGCGCCACGGCCGACGATGGCCTTCTTGACCGAGGCCGGAGCGTACTCGAAGATCGGGATCCCCGCCTGGGCGCCGGCCAGCAGCACCACGCCCCGGGCGTGCCCCAGCACAATCGTGGTGCGCACGTTGGTGGCGTAAAAGATCCCTTCCACCGCCAGAGCGTCCGGCTGGTGACGGGCGAGCAATTCGGCGATGCCATCATGGATGACCTGCAGGCGGGCCGGCAACGCCTCGGTGGCGCGGGTCCGCAACACACCGCATTCCACCAGCCGCGCCACCCGGCCCGGCGCCAGTTCCACGATGCCGTAGCCGGTAATGGCGGTGCCTGGGTCGACACCGAGCACCCTCACGCCAAGGGCGCGGTCAGGCCTCGGCCTCGGCCAGGTCCACGGCGTCGATGTCGAGATTGGTGAACACCTTGGAGACGTCGTCGAGCTCTTCGAGCGTCTCGATCAGCTTGAGCACCTTCTGGGCGTCGGCGCCCTCGACCTTGACCAGGTTCCTGGGCACCATGGCGATCTCGCTCGAGGCCACGGGAAAACCGGCCGCCGTGAGGGCGTCGATCACCGCATGGAAATCCGAGGGCACGGTGCTGACGACGTACTCGTCCCCATCGCGGACGAAATCGGTGGCGCCCGATTCCAGCGCCGCCTCCATGACCCGGTCCTCGCTCAGCCCGGTGGCCTCGATAAAGAGCTGCCCCTGTCGGTCGAACATCCAGGCCACCGACCCGGTGGATCCCATGTTTCCCGCATTCCGGGACAGCGCGTACCGCACATCCGCCACCGTCCGGTTGGGGTTGTCGGTCGAGGCTTCAATGAAGATCGCGGTGCCGCCGGGGCCGTATCCTTCGTAGGAGACCTCCTCGTAGCTGGCTCCCTCGAGTTCGCCGGTGCCCTTCTTGACTGCCCGGTCGATATTGTCGTTGGGCATGTTCACGGCCTTGGCTGCATCAATCGCAGTCCGCAGCCGCGGGTTGCCGTCCGGATCGCCCCCGCCGGCCTTGGCGGCGACGGTGATTTCACGGATGACCTTGGTCCACGACTGGGCGCGCTTGGCGTCGGTCGCGGCCTTCTTGTGCTTGATTTGCTTCCATTTACTGTGGCCTGCCATGCCTGCTCCTCGTCCCGGCGTTCGGGGTTAACGATAGCGGTGCTGCAGGGTGGCGGCAACGCGGCGCGCGGCGCGCGCCAGGGTATCCGCCGCATCGGCGCCAATTCCATCGCGCACTGGTGCCACCAGGCTCAGGATCGCCAGCGTCGCGCCATTGGCCGCGCTGCTCTTGAGTTCGCCCAGCGCGGCCTGCAGGCCGCGCCGGACCGTGGGAGGAATGGTGAGACTTGAAAGCCGCCGTTCCAGCGCGGCGACGCGCCGTCGAGTCCCCCGCTCGGGGAGGTCGCCCTCGGCCAGATCCTCGGCCACCCGGAGCACCAGCCACAAGGCGAAGAGACCCTCCCGTCTCGGGCCGCGATCGCTGTCGCGCAGGAGCCCCAGGATCGCCAGGCCAGCCGGCGACGCGACACTCATGGCGGCAGCTTCCGGAGCGCGGTCTCGAGGTCGTCGGGCAGGATCTCCTCCATGCAGCGATGGTGGCCAAGCGGACAACTGGCGGTTCCCATCGCGCTGCACGGTCGGCAGTCCAGATCGGTGCGCTGCAGGACGCTGGCCCGGGCGTGGTAGGGGAAGAACCCGAATCCCTCGACGGTGGGCCCGTACAGCGCCACGACCGGAGTCCCGACCGCAGTGGCCATGTGCATCAGGCCGGTGTCGCCGGCGGCCAGTGATCGCGCCCGCTTGATCAGCGCCGCCGTGCCCTGGAGGTCAAACCGGCCGGCGGCGCTGGTGGCGCGCACACCGCCGGCCTCCGCCAGCCGCTCAGCGAGGGGGGCGTCCGCGCCGCTGCCCAGGATCACGACGTCGGCCCGGGCGGTCAGCCGTCCCATCAGGGTCAACCAGTGGCGCTCCGGCCACCGCTTGGTGAAGTGCGTCGCCCCCGGCGCCACCGCCAGCAGGGTGCGCTGGGTGCCAAGCTGGTGCTCCAGGAGGAAGGCGTCCACCTCGTCCAGCGCTTCGCGCCGCACAAAGAGCTCGGCCGGTCCGCCGTCCGGAACGACGCCCAGTTCCCGGGCGGCGTCGAAGTACCGGTCGGCCACATGACGCGGCTTCCGGTAGAAGTTGCGCTGGGTGCGGATCAGGACCGCCCGCGCCAGCCGGTGCTTGGGATAGCGTCCCCACCGCCCGCCGAGCGCATGGCGGAGCCGGGCAGAGCGGAGGGAGCCGTGCAAGTCCAGACGATGTGTAAAGGTCCGGCTCTTGAGGGCGCGAACCAGCTGGTCGAACGGCTGGTCGGGGTCCCAGCCAATGACCTCGGTGAGGCGCGGGTTGGTGGACAACAGGGGGGCCAGCGAGGCCTTGGTGACGACCGTGATCTCGGCCTTGGGGTAGCGGTTCCGCAGGGCCCGCAACAGCGGCGTGGTCAGGATCAGGTCGCCAATAGCCGAGAAGCGGACCACCAGGATCCGCGGAGCCTCGCTGCTGCGTGTGGGGAAGGGCACCGGGGAATGATAGGATCCACGGTGGAGACCCGCCACCGCGTTGCCCGCCCCCCCCGCCCGCCGATAGCTTCCCCGGATGGCTCAGCGCACCCTTCGCCGACTTCTCCAGGTGGCCCGCCCGTATCGCGGCACCTTCGGCCTGGGGCTGATAGCCTCCTTCATTGCATCGGCGCTCGACGGGTTTACCGTCGTGCTCCTGGTTCCCCTGCTCCAGCAACTGTTCGGGACCGCCGGTGCGCTCGAAGTCGACGCCACCAGGCTGGAGCGGATCACCTCGTTCCTGGTCGATCCCTGGACCGCCGGACTCTCGTCGGGAGCCGCGGTGGCCCGCATGGCGCTGCTGCTCTCGGCGGCACTGCTGATCAAGAACGCCATGGTGTACGCCGCAGCGCAGCTGTCGGTGCGGGTGCAGCAAGGGCTGGTCCGCGACCTGCGCACCCGGTTGTATGACCACCTGCTGACCATCGACCTGGGGTTCTTTCAGCGGACTCGCGCCGGGCACCTGATCAGTGGCGTCATTGCCGATGCCGATGCCGCCAAGTCGGTCGTCTCCGCGGCGCAGGCATCGCTGTTCCAGAACCTGGTGCTGATCCTGGCCACCTTCTCGATCATGGCCGCCGCCTCGCCACGACTCACGCTCCTGACCCTGCTGACCGCCCCCATCCTGGTGCTCGGCATCCAGCAGGTACTGGTGCGCCTGCGACGCCACGCCAAGGTCTGGGCGGTGCACCGCGGGGAGTTGACTGGCACCGTCTCGGAACGCCTCGGCGCCATCAAGTTGATTCGGGCCTATGGGGCCGAGGCGGAGGAGGGGGAGCACTTTGCCCGCCAGGCGGAGACCTACCGCAAGGGGTTGATCCGGATTGAACGGTTCAGTTCCCTCACCAGCCCGGTCTCGGAGATCTTCGGTGGACTGGTGGTGATCCTGATCCTCTGGGCCACGACCAATCCGGCCATCACCGGCGTGGTGCTTGAGCCTGCGGTGACCATCGTCTTCCTGCTGGCCGCGCTCCGGATCATGTCGCCGCTCAAGAAGCTCTCCAGTTTTCCGGCGGTGATGGCCGTGGCCATGGCCAGCGCGGACCGCGTCTTTGAGCTGCTGGACCTCCCGTCCCAGGAATCCGAGCATCCGGGCGATCGAGGCGCCACCTTTGGGCGGGAGGTTCGGTTCGAGGGCGTCTCGTTTCGCTATGAGCCCGACGCGGCCGATGTGCTGCACGAGGTCTCGTTCGCGGTGCCGCGCGGGTCGGTGGTGGCGCTGGTGGGACCCAGCGGGGCGGGGAAGTCCACCCTCCTGGACCTGGTGGCCCGCTTCCACGACCCCACCGGTGGTCGGATCCTCCTCGATGACACGCCGCTGACCGAACTGAATCGTCATTCGCTGCGTGGCCTGATGGGAATCGTCAGCCAGGACACGGTGCTGCTCAATGACACCGTCGCCGCCAACATTGCCTATGGCCGGCCGGGAGCGAGCCTGGCCGACATTGCCGCCGCCGCCGAGGCGGCGAACGCCATGGAGTTCATTGCGGCCCTGCCCGAAGGGATGAACACCCTGCTCGGGGAGCGCGGCACCCGCCTTTCGGGGGGCCAACGCCAGCGGATTGCGATTGCCCGTGCGCTGCTCCGCGACCCCCCCATCCTGATGCTCGATGAGGCCACCAGCGCGCTCGATACCGAATCCGAGCGCTTGGTGCAGGGGGCGATCGACCGGCTGATGCGCGACCGGACCGTCCTGGTCGTGGCGCACCGGCTGGCCACCGTTCGCGGCGCCGACGCCATTGTCGTCCTCCAGGAAGGGCAGGTGGTGGAGCAGGGCGATCACGCAGCGCTGCTGGCCCAGGGCGGGCTCTACGCGCGGCTGCACGACCTCCAGTTCCGCGATCCCCAGGCCGAGGCCGGGACGTGAATCGACCAGCAGTCCTGGTGGTGGCCGCCTTCGACGACGCCCACCACGTCCATGCCCTGCACCGGGTGCGCGCGCTCGAGCGGCTGGGCTGTCGCGTGGAGGAGTTCGACCTGCTCTGGCGTCCGGTCCTGCTGCAGCGCTTCACGGCCGGGGAAATCCACGAGCGGTTGGAGCGGACCATCGCCGAAACCGCCCCCACCCTCGTGGTCGTGATTGGCGGGGCGGAGTACCTCGAGATAGACCGGGTAGACCAGCTGCGCGCCCGCGGCGCCGCCAAGTGGGTCAACTGGTTTCCGGACGACCTCCGCACGGTCTTGCGGACCGCGGATCACGCCCGAGCCTACGACCAGGTGCTGGCCAGCTCATCCGACGTCGCCGGGGCACTGACGGGGGCGCTCGGCCGGCCCGTGGAGCTGCTCCCCCTGGCGGCCGACCCCTCGGTCTATCGCCCCACTCCGGGCGAGGGACAGTACCGGGCCAACGTGGTGTTTTCAGGACGGGCCACCGGTCGGCGGGAAGAGTTGCTGAGTGAACTGGTGGAGTTCGGGTTGGCCATCTGGGGCCCGGGCTGGCGCCGCACCCGGCTGCGCGACTACTGCCGCGGCGAGGTGCCCAGCACGGCGGATTTCGTCCGGGCCTACGGTGGCGCCACGGTGGCCATCAACATCCACCACCATACCCCCGATGCTGCCCAGCCCGAGGCACACTGCAACCAGCGCGTCTTCGAGTTGGCGGCGATGGCGGTGCCACAGGTGGTGGACCAGCGCCGCGACCTGGAACGCTGGTTTACTCCCGGCCAGGACCTGCTGACCTTCCGGACGGCGGCAGAGTTGAGGGAGGTGGTCAAGGCGCTGCTGGATGACGGACCGCGACGCGAGGCCATGGCCAGTTCCGCCCGGGCCGAGCTGATGGCGCGCCATACCTACATGCACCGGATGAGCGATCTGTTGCGGAAAACGGGGAATGGGGAATAGGGAATCGGGAATGGGGGGCAGGGACAGGGGCATCGATCATCCGGAGCAGCTTCCACACCCGCAGTTCCCGCCCACCGATCACGAATCTCTTCACTGCAGGGGTGTCCAGCAGTTCCCGCTTACCTCTCCCCGCTTGCTTCTTACTGCTTCGTTCTCCCTGCTCCCTTCTAGATCGCCACCTTCCCGGCCGGCATCGGGCTGCCGGCAATCACCGCTGCGTAGACCCGCTGGTACCCTTCGGCCATCGTCCGGTGGGAAAAGTGTTCCGTCACCCGGTGCAGACAGCGTTCGGGGTCGATCGCGGCAATCCGTGCCCGCAGCTCGATCAGGTCTTCCATCGACTCGCCGAGTGCCCCGGTGTCGGGCGCCACGATCTCGGGCAGTGCCCCGCGTGGGGTGCCGAGGATCGGGGTCCCGCTGGCCATCGCCTCGATCAGCGGCAGGCCGAACGGCTCATCCCACTGGGCCGGCATCCAGAGGCAGCGGGCCTCGGCCAGCAGCCGGATCTTTTCGGTATTGTCCACCTCGCCCACGTAGCGCAGGTCCCGCCGGAAGCTCGGTCGCCAGCCGCCGGCCACCACCAGGTGATTGCCGGTGCGCTTGGCACCCTCGAGCGCCCAGGCGTATCCGCGTGAGGTGTGCAACTGCCCGAGGAACAGGTCAAAGTCGCCCTTGTCAGGCTGGAAGGTGTATTCCGCGGTGTCCAGGCCGTTGTAGACGAACGCGTTGGTGTGGTGGCGGGCGGCATGGTTGGCGCTCAGGCACACCATGCCGGGGGGAAGGCCTTCGAGCTTGTCGGGTTGGGTGTTGGCATGGTGGGTCCAGACCAGCGGGTGTTGGCTCTGGAGTGGCGCCATGGGGCGATGGGCGTGGACCAGGTCGACGCCGTCCGGAAGCAGCCGCGACAGATCGAAGGTGGGTTTGCGGGCCGCCCCCGGGTTGACGGCCACGAGGGTGGCTTCCGGCACGTCACTCCCGGCGGCGGCCACCAGCGTGACTCGATGTCCCCGGTCTGCCAACCCCCGCGCCAACCAGACCACGACACGATCGACCCCACCGTAGCGTCGGACCGGGAGCTTGGCGGGATGGAAGAGCGCGATGTGCATGGCAGGAGAAGATAGCAGCACCGGTCGGCGCGCACCGTTGCCGCCGGGCTATGCCTGTTCGGGGATGACCTCGGCGGTGATCGCTCCGGTGGGGCAGGCGCGCACCGTCTCTTCCGCCAGTGGCGACCAGCGCTGCACCGGTGCTGTCACGACGGCACGGTGGTCCGGACCCCACCCGAACACATCCGGAGCCCGGGAGACGCAGATGCCGCAGGCCACGCAATCCGGGGCGGAAATGCCCAGCCGAAGTTGCCGCTGCGGATAGATCGCCGGAGCGAGGGTGCCGAGGTCTCCTGGCAGGGCGTCCAGCGCTTCGTGGGTGGCGCGATACCCCTCCGCGATCAGGAACGGCGTCCGGTTGAAGACGAACATGGAGAGCCGCTCGAGCTTCGGGCGGATCAGGACGAGGGGCATCTCATGCCAGTCGCGGAGGTTGGCCGAGACCAGCGACTGCATGACGATCTCAAGGCCGCGACTGTAGATCGAGGCGAACCCGGTTCGCCCCACCCCGCGGCGGACGGCGCCCTGGCCGCTGACATCCACGGCGATGACCGGAGCCCGGACGGCAGCCAGTCCGGCTCGGGCGGGAAGGTTCTCCACCACGGCGCCGTCGACACAGGTTCGGCCCAGAACGGTCCGGGGCGGCAGCAGGCCGGGAAGGGAACATGAGGCGAAGACGGCGTCGGCCACCGGCGCATCCTCAAACCCCGGCAGTCCCCAGAGGACCTGCTGGCCGGTCTCGAGGTCGGCAGTGTTCACGATCAACCGCCGGCTGAGCTGGCGAAAGGTTCGGGTGCCCACCAGGGAGTGGATCAGGGTGTCGAGCGGTTCGCGGCGATAGACGGCGGGGGCGAGCATTCGCTTGAGCGCCATGTCCACATGCGCCACCCGGAAGATGTCCTTGCGGCGCACGGCGAGCGCCCGATCCTCCATCTCCGCGATGGGGACCTCCGCAGCCCATGCCGCCGCGATCAGCGAGCCCATGCTGCACCCCACCACGGCGGCGGGCACCATGCCCCGTTCGGCGAGGGCCCGGAGGACCCCGATATGGGCCAGCCCCTTGAGGCCGCCGCCGCTGAGGACGAGCGAGAAGGCAGGAGTGGTCACTTCTTCTCGACGATCGCTTCCTTCATGACCTTCTTCGCGAACAGGAACACGATAAACGCCACAATCACGAAATCGAGCAGGGCGCCAAGGAACGGGCCCCAGACAAAGGTGATGTCGCCGAGCGCGAACGACGCCTCCCGCCACTTGCCCCCCGGGACGACCGCACCGATCAGCGGCATGAGGAGACCGTCGACGAGGGTGCTGACCATGGCGTTGGCCTTGCCACCGATGATCACGGCGATGGCAAGGCCGATCACAGTGTAGTTCTTGAGAAAGATCATGAACTCACCGCGCATCGAGTCTCCTGGTTGAGTGGGAACCGCAAAATTGGCGGGGATCGAGATCGGGTGCGCGTCTGCCGCGGCCTGAAGATTGGGCTCCGTCCTACCCGTCCTATCCCGCCCTGTCCGTCTTTCCTGCCCCCCCGCCCTACCCCACCCGCACCATCGCAAAATTCCGCTTCCCCTTCTGGAGCACGACGAACCGGGTACCCAGCAGGTCCTCCGGACCCAGCCGCCGGTCGATGGCAGCCACCTTGACGCCGTTGACCGCGAAGGCCTTCTGCTCCAGTCCTCGCCGCGCCTCGCCCTTGGAAGCCGCCAGGCCGGCGCCGACCAGGACGTCGATCAGGGAGGCGCCCGCCGCCAGGTCGGCCCGGCCCAACGCCATCACCGTCACTTCTCCCGCCACAACCTCAAGGACCGCCTCGTCTGCCGCACCGAGATCGGTGTTGCCAAACAGGATCCGGCTGGCCTCGATGACCCGGCCCGTCGCCGCAGCGCCGTGCACCCGTGAGGTCAGGTCCTCAGCCAACCGGCGTTGGGCCGCACGTTGGCCTGGGTCCGCCGCCTGGGTGGCCATCAGCGTGGCGATCTCCTCAAGCGGCTGGAAGGTAAAGAACCGCAGCAACCGCTCCACGTCGCGATCGTCGGCATTGAGCCAGAACTGGTAGAACCGGTAGGGCGTGGTCCGGGCCGGGTCGAGCCAGACATTGCCATCCTCGCTCTTGCCGAATTTGGCGCCCGCTGCGGTGGTCAGCAGCGGCAGCACGAGGCCGTGTGCGGAGCCGCCCTCGCGGCGATTGATCAGCTCGATACCCGCCGTGATGTTGCCCCACTGGTCGCTGCCACCGAGCTGCAATTCACATCGTTCGGCGCGGTACAGGTGGGCAAAGTCATGCGCCTGGATCAGCATGTAGCTGAACTCGGTGTAGCTGATCCCGCTGTCCATCCGGCTCTTGACCGAGTCCTTCTGGAGCATGTAGTTCACGGTAAAGTGCTTGCCGGTGTCGCGCAGGAATTCGAGCAGCCCCACCCCGGCGAGCCAGACGGCGTTGTTGAGCAGGCGGGCGGCCGTCGGACCGCTGAACTCGAGAAACTGTCCGAGTTGGCGCGCGATCGCGGCCGCGTTGGCCTCGATCGTTTCGGCGGAGAGCATCGGGCGCTCGCTCCGCTTGCCGCTGGGGTCGCCGATCAGGCCGGTGCCGCCGCCGACCAGGGCAACGGGGACCCCGCCGGCGCGCTGCAGCCACGCCAGGGCCATGACCGGCACCAGGTTGCCGACATGCAGCGAGTCGGCGGTGGGGTCAAAGCCGCAGTAGCCGTTGATCGGTCCGCGGGACAGTCGCTCGGCCAGCCCGGGGGTGGCGTCATGGACCATGCCCCGTGCGGTCAGCAGGGCCAGAATGTCGCTCATGAGCGCCAATGGTACGCGTGCCGGCCAATGGTGGCAACGGGTCCGGGCTCCCGCTAGTTTCCGCGCATGGCATCTAGGCTGGGCTCCGCCCTGCGCCGCTGGTGGTATTTGCCCCGGCTGCGCCTTGCGCTCCTGATCCTCCTCCTCGGCGTCCCGGCTTTTGGCGGTGCGCTGATCCTTGGCGCCTGGAGCCGTGCCTGTGTCAACGGCGCCTGCCCCTCGATTGCCGTCCTCTCCGAGTATGACCCCGACCAGGCCGCCAAGGTCTACGCCGCCGACGGTCGCCTGCTGGCCGACCTCGGGCTGCAGCGCCGCACGGTCATTCCCCTGGAGGAGATGTCCCCCGCCATCCTGGCGGCCTTCGTGGCGATCGAGGACAAGCGGTTCTACCGGCACCATGGCGTCGATTGGGCCCGGGTGCCGGGGGCGGTGTGGGCCAACGTCAAGGCGGCCTTTGGGCAGAGCACCATCCAGGGCTTCTCCTCGATCACCATGCAGCTGGCACGGAACCTCTGGCCGGAGGAGATCAATCCCGCCGAGCGGCTCGGCGTGGCCGGCATCCGCCGGAAGCTTCGGGAAATCCGGGTCGCCCGGGACATTGAGCGGAATTATCCCAAGGACAAGATCCTCGAGCTGTACCTGAACCAGGTGGACCTCGGCAACCGGGCCTTTGGCGTGGAGTCGGCCTCGCAGCGCTACTTCGGCAAGTCGGCCCGCGACCTCAACGTGGCCGAGGCTGCCATGCTGGCGGCGGTGGTGAACGGCCCCACCGTCTACAATCCGCGCCGGAATCCCGGATTTGCCTTGCGGCGGCGGAACACCGTCATCAGCCTGCTGCGCGATCAGGGCAAGCTCTCGGACCTCAGCGCCGAGGCCTGGAAGGCCTACCCGGTCCGGCTCTCCAGCCGCTCGGACTACACCGGGGTGGCCGACTATTTCGTCGAGCACGTCCGGCAGGTGCTGCAGGCACGGTTCGGCATGGATCTGTATCGTGCTGGCTACCTGGTCTACACCACCCTGGACCTCGACATCCAGCAGGCGGCGGAACGGGCGATGGAGGAGCAGCTCCAGGGCATCGAAGAAGATCGCTTCGGGCTGGGGCGCTTTCCGCACCAGAGCTATGGGGAATACCTTGAGGCAGGGGGGGCGGGCAGCGGCGGCAACAGTCCCTATCTCCAGGGGATGGTGGTGACAATAGACGCCCGGACCGGTGCCATCCTGGCGATGGTCGGGGGGCGCGACTTCGAGGACTCGAAGTTCAACCGGGCCACCCAGGCCCTTCGGCAGGCGGGCTCCACCTTCAAGCCGTTCGTCTATTCGGCGGCGGTCCGCGCCGGGGTTCCATTCTCCCGGCTCTACGACGACGCCCCGTTGAGTGTGCAGATCCCGGACCAGCCGCCGTGGGAGCCCCAGAACTATGACGGCAGGTTTCTGGGACCGATGACGCTCAGGGAGGGACTGTACCGCTCGCAGAATATCATTGCCGCTCGCCTCGGGCTGGAACTGGGGGAGGAACTGGTGGCGGGGGAGGCCGCCGGATTTGGCTTGACCACCCGGATTCCGCGGGTGCCCTCGATCTTCCTGGGCAGCGCCGAGGTGTACCCGCTCGAGATGGTCGCGGCCTATTCGGCCTTTGCCACCCAGGGCACCCGGGCCACCCCCAACCCCATCGATCGAGTCGAGGACCGGGACGGCAACATTGTCTGGCAGCCCCGGCCCCAGCGGCAGGTGGTGATGGCGCCGGCTCATGCCTGGCTGATGCTCGATGGCCTCCGCGACGTCGTGCGCCGAGGCACTGCCAACTCCGCCATCATCCAGCGGGGCAAGTTTACCATTCCGTCCGGCGGCAAGACCGGCACCACCAACGACTACTACGATGTCTGGTATATCGGCTTCACCGCCGATATCGTCACTGGGGTCTGGATCGGCTTCGACCAGCCCAAGCGCATCAAGAGCAACGCCCAGGGCGGGCTCCTGGCGGCCCCGATCTGGGCCACCATGATGACCGAGGTGTACCAGCGCCGACCCTCGCCCCCGGCCTGGCGATTGCCGGACGGCCTGGTCGCTGCCGAGATCGACAAGTCCACGGGATACCTGGCCAGTCCAAGCTGCCCCACCGCCGTGCGCACGGTGGAGTACTTCCTGCCGGGAACCGAGCCCTTCCTCCGTTGTCCCCTGCACGGTCGTGACCGGATCCCCTAGGCGGCTCCGGGCCGATTGGGTGGTGCCGATCGCCGCCCCGCCAATCTCGGACGGGGCGGTTGTCATTGGGGACGACGGCCGGATCGTCGCGGTGGGACCCGATGCCAGTGTACCGCACCCCCCCGGGGTTCCAACCGAGCTCTTCCCCGGCTGTGCCCTCATTCCGGGTCTGGTCAACACCCACACGCATCTCGAGTTGACGGGACTTGGCGGGACCATCGCCAGCGACGATTTCGTGGCATGGATTGCCCGCCTCCGCGAACTCAAGGCCGCCCGATCCGCCGCGGACTCCTTCGCGGCCGCATGCCAGGGTGTCCGGGATTGCTGGGCCGCCGGCGTCACGACGGTTGCCGACACCGGGGACACCGGCGCGGTCATCCGGGCGCTGCACGATCTCGGTGGGGCCGGAATCTGCTATCAGGAGGTGTTCGGCCCGGATCCCGGCCAGGTCCTGGAGAGCATGGCGTTCCTCCGCGATCGGGTGGCCGCGCTGGGGCCGTTCGTGGGGCCGCGGATTCGTCTCGGGGTTTCTCCCCACGCACCCTACAGCGCCAGCGCCCCGCTGTACCGGGAAGTGGCTGAGTTTGCGCGTGCTGCCGGGCTGCCGATCGCCGTTCACCTCGCGGAGTCGGTGGCGGAATCGGATCTGGTGGTGCACGGCACGGGTGCGTTCGCCGCACTCTGGGCCCGGCGAAAGATCGCCGTGCCGGCGCCGGCGCGGACCGCGGTCGAGTACCTGGACCGGAGTGGTGTCCTCGGGGCCGACACGCTCGCCATTCACCTGGTCTGGGCCGATGCCGCCGACATCGCCACCCTGGCGGCGCGCGATACCGCCGTGGCCCATTGTCCCCTCTCCAACCGCAACCATCGCCACGGCGAGGCGCCCCTCGCTGCCATGCTCGCCGCAGGACTCCGGGTCGGGGTGGGGACCGATTCGGTGGCCAGCGTCGGTCGGCTGGACCTCCTGGCCGAAGCCCGGGCTGCCCGGATCCTGGGCGCCCTCGATGCCGAAGCCGCCCTGGCACTCTGCACCACCGCCGCCGCCGCCGCCCTCGGCTTGGCCGGCGAGGTCGGTTCGCTCCGACGCGGCGGATGGGGCGATGTGGTGGCGGTTCGCCTGCGGGATCCGTTCCCCGGCGACCTGTTCGAGGCGGTCCTGGCCTCCGGTCCGGCCGACGTGGTGGCCACCTGGGTTGGGGGCCGGGAGGTCTTCCGCACCACCACGCACCCTCTTAGGTTCCAAGGCGACTCGCTTCCGGTCGGAGCATGATGGTGCGTTGCCTTGCGTTGAACGCTTCCTATGAGCCACTTACCATGGTGCCGCTGCGGCGTGCGCTGCGCCTGGTCATCGAGGGCAAGGCGGAAATTGTCGAGGCCGACCTGGCCGAGCCGATACGAAGCGCCCGGCTGTCCCTCTCGAAGCCGGTCGTCATTCGCCTCGTCAAGTTCGTGCATGTCCCCCGCCGCTTCCGCCGCCAGGTCACCAATACATTCCTCTTTGCCCGCGACAGCTACCGCTGCCAGTTCTGCCATCGGCACCAGTACGAGCTCAAGACCCGCGAATGCCTGACCCGGGACCACCTGATTCCCGTCTCGCGCGGCGGCACCAACGAGTGGAACAATGTGGTCACGGCATGCAGCAGTTGTAATACGAGGAAGGGCAATCACCTGCCGGAGGAGTGCGGGATGCACCCGCTCCAGGCACCGGTCGAGCCGCATTTCGTGCACCTGTCCTGGGCGGTGCGCCGACTCACGGCGATCCAGCAGAAGTACATCAAGATCTTCTATGGTGAGGCCGCCCTGAAGGCCATCCGGCAGGGCGCCGTGTAGCCGTCTCTCCTGCCCCCCTGCCCCCGCCGCCCCCCTTACCTCTTACCGCTCACTCCGCACTTCTCACTTCGCGCTTCTCACTTCTCACTTCAACTCACCGCACTACGAATTTCTCGGTGCGCTGCTCCACCCGCTCCGACTGCAGGCCCCCCGTCATCCGCATCAGGAACTGGAGTACCGATCGATTGGCGGGGTTCCGGTCGCGATCCGGGTCGGTCCCCTCGCCGCGGACAAACCGTTCCAGTTCCTCGAGATCGTCTTCCGAGAGCGTCGTCACCTCAAGACGGACGTGGAAGTAGTAGGTTCCCCGACCGCCGGGGCGCGCCAGAATCAGCCGCTCTCGGCTCAAGTAGCGATCCAGCGCCTCCCAGGTGGCCAGCGATACCTCGGGGGCTCCCCGCGCCCGGGGCGTCGTGACGGTGTACTGGTCAAAGAGCGCTTCATGCCGGACCACGATTCCCCACTCCACGGTCTTTTCGTATTGATCGATCCAGCCATCGCGGGACCGCCAGATCTCGATCTGGTAGGACAGCCGCAGGGGGAGCGAGTTGCGGAGCGCCTGTCCCCAGCGCCCCGCCAGGAGGTTCAGGGTCCGCACCTGGGGCAGCCGGATCAGCCGCCCATCCACGAGGGTGTCGTTGCTGAGCGTCACCTGGAGCTCAACCCGCTGCGCAGCGACGGGATGGGCGGCCAGCGCCACCACGATCCCCAAGGGAAGCAGAAATCTGGGGCGCGACATCAGAATCGCCGCTGCAGGCGGATGGTAAAGCGGATCGGTTCATCGCCCGAGAGCGCGGTGGCCGCATACAACCCGAGGCCGCCAGTATCCAGCCCGACCCCCACGTCGGTGGCCCATTCCCGGAGCACGGGGATGCGGTTGGAAGGGACTTTCCCGGGCCCATCGCCTGCCAGCCATGCCGTGCCGGAATTGAGGAAGAACACCAGCTCGGCCTTGTCGAACCCGAAGATCCGGTCGAGTTCGGTCAGTTCACCCCGCTGCAGGCGATAGAGCAGCCCGAGCCCGGTGCGTCGCCGCAGCTCGGCGTGGAATGACAGGGCGCGGTCGCAGAGTGCCGGGCCGGCGGGATCCACATACCGGGGGGAACTGCAATCGCGGGCCCGGAAGCCATAGCCGGGCAGGAGGTCGCCGCCACCGATCGACACCCGTCGCTGCAGGGGCAGCGGGTCACCGCCCGCCCAGCCACCACCCACCACCCGCAGGTTGAGCCGGGTGTCGGGGTCAAACCGGGCATAGCGCCTGGCGTCCACCCAGAACCTGGAATAGTGGTACTCGCGGTTTTCCGGCAGCGGATCCCGGATGCTGCGGGGCAGCGTCACCGGGGCGTAGTCGTTGCTCACGCCGTATTCCCAGTCACCTCGCAGCAACCATCCGGAGGTCGGATCGACCCGGTCGTTGCGGCTGTCCCACCCGAGGCCCAGTCGCAGGGTCCGGTAGGTGCCGTCGTCGATCAAGGGGTTCGGTCGCCACGCCTCGCCGCTGCGGAACACCGAGATCGGATCGGTGGCCCGGACCGAGCGCTCCTCGTCCTCGCGCAGCGAGGCCAGCAGCGTGACCCCCTTGACCGGCTCGGCTTCGAGGTACACCTCGGGACCCCGGGCCTGGAAGAAGTCGCGCGGGTCCTCGTGCATCAGGAAGGCCAGCCACCCGGCCTCGGTGCGCGACCACGGCGCCTCCTCGATCGGAACCACCTCGCTGCGCAGACGGCCACCCACCACCGCCCGGGCCGGAACCCCGAAGACCAGTTCCATCCGGGCGTCGTAGCCGTAGCGGTCGCGAATCCGGGTCGGATCGGTGGTGGTCCGGATGATCCCCCGCAGGTCCAGGCGCAGGTCCACCGTGGGCGTGGCCTCGTGCGCAAAGGACGGCCCGATCACGATCGGCAGGCCCTCGATCCGATTGTAGCTGCCCCCGGTGCCCAGGTAGAGCGTGGTGCTGATACCGGCGGTGTAGAAGCTCCTGCTGGTCGAGGCGAGATCTCCGACCGTGCGGGCCCGTTCCCGGAGCGCCAGCTTGCCCACCGTGTTGCGATAAACCGGCGCCGGGTCACTCCAGCTGCGTTGGGTGCCGGTGATCACGCCGCCCGGGTCGACCCGGATCCGGCCCCCGGTCACGATGACGTCCCCCTCGATCCGACCGGTCGCGCTGACCCACAGGTCCCCGTTGATCACCTGAATCGGTCCGGTAATCTGGCCACCCACCACCAGCATCCCGCGGAACAGCGAGACGACTCCCGAAAGACGGCTTCCCGCCGGCAGGACGAAGGTGCCGAGGAACCGGGTCGTGGCTGAATCATTGTGGACGGTGAGCAGCTGCTCCACCACCTCGGGAGGGGGAGCGGAAAGCCGCAGCGAGTCCGCTATCGGCGCGTCCGGGTCGATGACAATCGGCGGTTCCTGGGCCGCGGCCGGCCCTGCCAATGCCAGCAGGAGCCCCAGCGTCCCCCAGGGAATGAACCGCCAGGCGGGGCGCCTCACAGCCCCAGCCTCTTCATGCGGCGGTAGAGGTTGGCACGGTCGGTCTGGAGGCTGCGCGCCGCCTCCGCCACATTGCCGCTGGCCCGGTGCAGCGCCTCCCGGATCAGCAGCCGCTCGTAGTCGTCCAGGGCGTTGGGCAGGGACCGACCCGCCAGGTCTCCGGTCGGGAACTCGCCGGTGTTGCCCACCGATCCGGACCCCGAATCGCTGCGAGTACCCGAGCCCCGGGGCAGGACGCGGCGGACCAGTGCGGCGTCGATCTCCTGTCCCCCCACGATGATCATGCGTTCGGTAATGTTGGCCAGCTCGCGAACGTTCCCGGGCCACTCATAGGAGGCCAGCATCGCCAGGGCATCGGGAGTCAGGGTCGGGGTGTTCAGGGGCTGGATCCGTTCCGCCAGATGGCGGACCAGGGCGGGAAGGTCGCCGAGCCGGTCCCGGAGCGGAGGGACTTCGATCGGAAAGACGTTGAGCCGGAAGTACAGGTCCTCGCGGAATGATCCCGCGCCGACCGCCTCCTCCAGTCGCTGGTTGGTCGCCGCGATTACCCGGACGTCCACCCGCAACCCCTTTTCGGCCCCCAGCCGCTGGATTTCCCCGGTCTCCAGTGCCCGCAGCAGCTTGGCCTGCGCTTCCGGGGAGAGGTCGCCGATCTCGTCCAGGAACAACGTGCCACCGTCGGCCAGCTCGAACCGACCCAGCCGGCGATCGGTGGCCCCGGTAAAGGCGCCCCGCTCGTGGCCAAACATCTCGGACTCGACCAGGTCCTTCGGAATCGCGGCGCAGTTGACGGGAATGAACGCCCGCCCCGCCCGGGGGCCGGCATCATGGATGGCATGCGCCACCAGCTCCTTGCCACTGCCCGACTCGCCGAGGATCAGCACCCGCGCCTCCGTCCCCGCCACCTGACGAATCCGCTCCCGCACCCCGTCCATCTCGATGCTGGTGCCCACCATCTCGCGGGGGGTGCCGCCAAGTTGGTAGCGCAGCGCCCGATTCTCCGCCCGGGTCCGGGTCAACTCCAGGGCACTGCGGAGCGTCACCAGCACCGCTTCCGGGCCGAGCGGCTTTTCCAGGAACTGGAATGCGCCGAGCTTCACCGCCCGGACGGCGTCCGTGAGCTGCGCCTTGCCGCTCATCATGATCACCGGGACCGACGCATCCTTCTCCCGCAGGGTCGCCAGCGTCTCAATCCCGTCCGGACCGGGCGGCATCATCAAGTCCATGAACACGAGGTCCGGACGCGTCTCATCCAGGGTCAGCAGGGCGGCGTTGCCGTTCGCCGCTTCGGCGACCTCGAACCCCTCGGCACGCAACAGCGCGCCCAGCATCCGCCGGATGTTCGCTTCATCGTCCACGATCAGGATGCGTGAGGGCATGGCAGTCGGGGCTCAGGAGTCTGGGGTCAGGGGCGGGCTGTGAGGCTCGCCCCGGCGACGGTCGGTGGCACGGCGGTCGGGGAGGAGCTCGCCGTCGGGGGAAAGATAGGAGCTGCGGTACGGCGCCAGCTGGCCTTCGAAATCCACCGGCCCGCCCTCCCGCACGGAGGTCCGGGCCGGGAGCAACTCGGCCCGATGGATCGGGAGGCCAATGACGAACGTGGCCCCGCCCCCCGCCGTCTCGGTGAGCTCAATCGTGCCACCGTGCAGGTCCACCGCCTGTTTCACCATGGCCAGGCCAAGGCCCGTACCGTCGGGCTTCCGGGTAAAGTAGGGCTCGAAGACCCGGCCGCGCTCGGCATCGGGAATCCCGGGACCGTGATCGGCCAGCGATACCTCGACGCTGTCACCCCGGGTCCCCACGGAGACGTCGAGCCGGCCGACACCGCCACAAGCCTCCACCGCGTTGCGGATCAGGTTGGCAAACGCCCGACGGAGTGGGTCGTAGTGCCCCAGGATGTGCGGAGTATGGGAAGCCAGGGAAAGGGAGCTTTCCATCTCAGGGGGCAGGGAGCTGCGCAGCAGTTCTTCGAGCAGCTCACCAAGGTCCACATCCGCGGCGGGCCCCTCGGGAAGCCTCCCGAGATTGGCAAACTCGCGTGCCAGCAGCTCCAGTCGTCCCGACTCGGTGCGGAGCACCTCCAGCGCCTCCTGTTGCTCCGGGGTGGCGGTCTTGGAGAGCTGGCTCACCGCGAATCGTACCGGGGTCAACGGGTTCTTCATCTCGTGTGCCACTCGGCGCGCCACCTCCCGGAAGGCGCGAAGGCGCTCGGCCTCGAGCTCCACCGCCCGGCCCTGTTGCAGCTCACGGCTGGTTTCCTTCAGCGCGATCCGCAGCGACCGGAATTCCGGCGCCCCCTTTCGCGGGGCCTCCTCTGGAAGCGGGGTGCCTCGCCGGATCAGGACCGTCCATCCGACCAGTTCGTCGATCGGTCGACTGAGCTGGCGGCTGAGGTTGCGGGCTACCAGGAGCGAGGCCCAGAGAAGGAGCGCCCCGAGCAGGAGCACGGTGGCCACCAGGGCCACGGTCCGGGCCTGGCTGTAGGGCACCGCACTGCGTGCCAGGCTGAGCGCTCGATTCAACTGTCGCAGGTGGATCTGGAGGGCAGATCGCTCGGTGGGCCCCAGCTGGGTGGTGTCAATCGAGGCCAGCAGCGCCCGTCCGCTGGTGCCCAGCTCTTCCATGGTGCCACTCCCGGCCACCGCCGTGCTCCGGCGCAGCGACTCCGCCAACCCCAGAATGCCGAGCGTCGTGGGTGCGGCACCCAGGAGGACGAGGGCCAGGAGGATCCGGTTCCGGAACGAGATCGACGCCATGGAACAGATAAGTTATCGCGGTGGCAGCGGAAGCGCGCCTCTCGGGGCCACCCCAAGGAGGTCAGGCACCCGGGCCCTCCCCCCGGCTTCGGTCATGCCCCTTGGCCGGGGAGGATGCCCAGCCGCTCACCGCCGCCGTTCGCGCATGGCGCGGTTTGCCCGGCTGGTGTTCCGGCCGGGGCGATCGGTTCGAGCAGTCCAAAGTCCCGGTTCCGTTGCATTGCCACTCTGTTGCATCAACGCATCGCCTTCAATCAAATCGTCCGATTCCTCAAGGACCCATGGGCGGTTGCCGGACGCTAAGCGTTGCATATATGCAACAGTATCGCGTTGTTTGTGCAACAGTGCTGCGGCCAGGCATCGAATGAACCGGGCCTGGCTCCTGTGCGTGTGGCATCCGTTCTGCATACGTCTACTACGAACACCGAATGGCAGGGGGTTCGGATGGCGAATCCCTCCGCTTCCGGCAGAGTGCTCCACCGTCGTGATCGTGACCATAACCAGTCAACCCTGCTTCCGTACGGGAGTTCCATGCACGGTACTCAGTTGCCCCCCCGCCTGCCACGTGGCTTGTGGGTCCTCGGCATGGTGGTGCTGTTGGCGTGCCCCCTGGGCCACCTCGAAGCGCAGTCACTGACGGCGGGCCAGCTCCGGGGCGTGGTTTCCGAACGCGGCGGCGGCACCGTCGCGGCGGCGGCCGTCACCCTTGAGGACGCCCAGGGCGGCACCGTGCGGTTCCTCGAGACCGACTTCCGTGGCAGCTTCCGAGTGGCCCTGGTGGCCCCCGGTGTCTATCGACTGCTGGTAGAACAGCTGGGATTCCAGCCGATTCGATTGCGGAATGTGATCGTCGCCGCCGGCCAGACCACTGCCCTCAATGTACTCCTCGAACGGCGGCCACCGCCGATCGAGTCGGTGACCGAGCAGGACGCCAGTGCTGCCTTGGCTGGACTCTCCTCGGGGCGGGTCCTGGGCGCCGTCGACCTGGGACTGCTCGGCAGGCACCTGGATCTGACCGACCTCACTCGGAGTGCCACTGAACTGGACGGCCCCCGCGACTCCCGGGCTGGCCTGGCGGTTTCGGCCGGCGGCTTGCCGGGGCGGTGGTCGCGCCTGATGGTCGATGGCATCGAAGCCCGGTCGCCGCGGCACCCCGCCTTCGCCGCCGACCCGGCCGCCGCTCCCGCCTTTGCCCGGGATGCGGTCGATCAGGCCCAGGTCATGCCGCGAGCGCAGGACGCCGAATGGCGCGGCACTCCGGGTGCCATCATCTCGGCCCAGACGCGCCGTGGTGCGGGCTCGCTCGCGATCCAGCCGTACCTGACTTACAGCAGCGCCACCCTGGGCGGAGCGGCGGTGGACAACCCCGCCGACTCCACCGGCAGTTCGCTCCAGGTGGGCGCCGCCATCAGCGGCGCCCTCATTCCCGACACCCTTTCCGTCTACCTGCGCGCCGACTACCAGCGACTCCAGCAGCCGACCGCGTTCCCCTGGGAATTCGATGCGGCCAGCGGTGGCGCCGGCTCACTTCGCGATCTGGTAACCTCCATCGCCGCCGACAGCTTTGGCGTCAGTGCCGGCCGTTACGTGCAGCCCACGGTACGGACCTGGCAGGGTTTCTCCACCCTGGGCCGGCTCGACTGGCGGCTCTCGGCCGCCACCCAGGTGGCGATTCGATTGGCCGGTGCCAAGTGGGATGAGAAGTCGCCCTTGGTCGGGCAGGAACTGCAGAGCGGGGCAGGGACGGTGCTCGACGCGCGGGACCTGTCGATCGCCCTGGCGGCGACCACGGCATCGGACCGCTCTGCCAATGAATTGCGGATCGGGATCACCTCGGCTCGCCGGGACTGGACCGCGGGCCTCCCGATCGCAGCCACGACCCTGGCCGATGAAGGGGTCGGATTCGGTGTCAGCGCCGCGATCCCAGCGATGGCCAGCCTGACGGGGGTCGATATTTCCGACGCGCTCCAGCACTCCCTCGGCCAGCACCAGGTCAAGCTGGGACTCTCGGCGGCGTTCCTCCGGCATCAGCAGCAGTATGCGTTTGGCAGTGGCGGGCGCTGGACCTTCGGTGACCTGAACGGATTCCAGGCGGTTACCGGCGACTGGATGCAAGTGACCGGCGCCAGCCAGGTGGACTTCAACAGCACTGAACTCGGTGTCTTTGCCCAGGATCTGTGGCAGATGTCTCCCGACATGCAGGTCCTGATCGGGGCGCGCTATGAACGGCAGTCGATGCCGGCCAACCGGTTGGTCTCCCCGATGCCCTGGGTCGCGGCCACCGGAGTCCTGGTGGACTCGCTGCCAGGCTCGAGTGGTGGGTTTGCGCCGCGAATTGCTTTTGTCTGGGATGCCCAGAGCCGCGGTGCGCTGGTGGTGCGGGGTGGAGTCGGTGTGCACTACACCGGTGCCGATCCCGCCCTGATCGCCGAGGCGCTGATTTTTTCCGGCGCCGCCCAGGTCCGCCGGGGGCAGGGTGGTTTTGCCACCTGGCCCGCCGCCCCGACAGCCGCCGCCGCGCCATGGTCAGGGACCCGACTGACCCTCTTCAGTGAGGACTATCGGTCGCCCCGAGCCCTCAAGGCCGATGCCGGCCTGAGTTACGCCGCGGCAGCTGGCACCACCTTCTCCATCAGCGGCGGCTACCAGCACACCGACCACCTGCTGCGCCGCGAGGACCTCAACCGTGGCTTCGGCTCCGGCACGGCCCAGGGCGGACGGCCGGTATATGGGACGTTGGTTCGACAGGGGGGGCTGATCAGCCCCGTACCGGGCAGCAATCGCCGGTTCAACGACTTCGACCTGGTCACCGGGCTGGTCTCCGATGGCTACTCCGACCATGTCGAGCTGACTGCGGGACTCGATCGGCGGGTGACAGCCGGACTGACCCTGTCGGCGAGCTACACCTTCTCGCGGACCGAGGACAACACCCCCGGCATCCTGGCGGCCGACCCCGCCGACCAGCTCAACCCATTTCCCGAGGGCTTGAACGGGGTGGATTGGAGCGACGGGCGGTCCGATCTCGACGTGCCCCACCGCCTGTCGGTGGGCGCCTCCTGGGCCGCTTCAGGGCCGTCCCGGGTTACCGTAGGGGCGCGGTACCGCGTTCGCTCCGGCCTGCCGTTCACCCCCGGCTTCCGCCCCGGTGTGGACGTCAACGGAGATGGCGGTGGCCAGAACGACCCGGTGTTCTACGGCTCGGTCGGTGGCCTCTCTCTGGCCGGCTGCTCCGGCACGGTAGGTAGCGGCTTTGCCGTCCGAAACAGCTGCCGCAGCGACATGGTCTCGGCGCTGGATCTTTCATTAGCGGCCCGGCTGCCGGTCGGTGGTGCGACCGGACTGCGCCTGACGGTCGAGGCCTTCAATGTGGTATCCTCGGCGTTCGGCCTGGTAGACCGGGCGGCGCTGCTGGTGGACCCCACCGGGGTCTTTGCCGTGGATGCCTCAGGCAATGTTACGATGCCCCTGGTTGCCAACCCGAACTTCGGCACCCTTCTCAGCAAACGAACCGATCCGCGCCTGGTGCGCGTCGGCCTGCGGCTGGAGTACTGACCATGCGCCCCCATATCCGCATCATCGCCAGCCTGCTTGCCGGCGCCCCCCTCCTGCTGGCGGCCTGCGATCCGGCCGGCGGCGACCTTGGCTTCGGCGCCGAACCGACCGGGGACGTCGCGGTGGCCGTGTACCTGGACCGGGATGGATCGGCGACCCCCACGGTTCCCGATACCGTCTTCCAGGGTGCCCGGGTCTCGTTGCGCCCCCAAGGTGGTGGGGTCGCGGTGGCGACGGTCACCAGTGACGCCCAGGGGATTGCTCTGTTCTCCGCCGTCCGGTTGGGGGATTATCTGGTGACGGTCGACCAGGCCAGCATCGGCGACTCGCTCCTGGTGGCCAGGATCACCAGCGACACCATTCGGGTCGCGGCGATTGCCTCCCAGGTTGCCGCCACGGTCCGGCTGGCCTATCCGGAGGTCAGCGTCCGACAGGCGCGCCTGCTGCCAGCGGGGCGCCGAGTTTTCGTGCGGGGCCTGGTGCTTGCCGGGGTGCAACTCTTCTCGGACCAGAGCTCCCACATGGCCGACACCTCGCTGGCGGTTCGGCTGACCACGGTGGCTCTCCAGGGTGGCCTGACCGGGAACGCCGCGGGTGACAGCGTCGTGGTGCTCGGGACGGTGGCCCAGGCCAATGGTCAGCCGGTCCTGAGCAACGCCCGGGTGACGCGGGTGGCGACTCGTCCGGCGCCGATCCCAAAGCCGGTGTCCTCCGCAGCCGCCGCCAATGCCCAGAACGGCGCCCTGGATGCCGACCTGGTCCTGATCAGCTCGGTGGTGGTGAGCGACTCGATGACGGTGGCGCCGCACTTCCGGATCGTCGCCAGCGACGGCTCCGGTGCGGTCACGATCGAGCTCGACGCCAACCTCGGAATCTCCACCGCTGGTTTTCGGGTCGGCCGGATCCTCAACGTGCGTGGCGTGCTGGTGCCGACGGGGCAGGGGACCTGGATCCTCAGGCCCCGCGGCGGCGGCGACGTGACATTCCTGAACTGACGAGCAGCACGCCGAGCGGCGCCAGGCAGGCGCCGGTCCAGACCAGGCTCAGGAGCCAGGCCAGCCACTCCCCGGGAGGCGCCAGGGGCCAGAGCAGTCGCCACCCCTGCCAGGGGCCAAGGACCAGGCCCGCGCGGCGGTCGTAGAACGCACCTTCCGCCACCGTGAACCAGTGGCCGTCTCCGATCCAGGTGGCGAGCGAGGCGGCGACCGAATCCGGCACCGCGAGCAGGTCATCTGCCCGCACCGCCGGGGAACGCAGGCCCAGGGCGGTGCCGCGGGCGTGCCAGGTCGTTTCCAATGCGCTGCCGCGCTGCCAGAACGCGATGACCGCGCCACCCTGGCCGTCGGCAATGCTGGCCAGGTGGGACCGCCCCGAGGCAGGCCTGCCCGTCCTCAGCTCTACGTGGAAGATCAGCTCTGGCGGGCTGAATCCGGCGCGCATGGCAGCGGTCTCGGAGCGGGAGAGCTCCACGTCGGCGGTGGGGACCTGGTTGAAGCGTACGTCGAGGATCTGTCCCGGAAACGGGGTGGTGCCGGCGAACGGGTGCGCCCACTGGCCCCACCATTGCTCGGAGGGTGGTGCCACAGGGGCCAGGAGAGGGCCGCTGACCAGCCAGGCAGCCGCGAGCGGCAGCGCCAGGGCCAGGCCCGGGGCGGTGGCACCGGCGGTGGCGCCGAGGACGTTGGCAGCAAGATCCCAGGGGCTGGCGCTCCGGCCGGGGACCACCAGGAACTGCGTCAGCTCGATGCCGGCCGAGAGCAGTGTGGCCAGTACCAGCACCTGTAGAGGACGCACGCCCAGGTGCCGAAGGGCAAGCCCCAGCGGGAGGAAGAGCAGCAGGTTCACCGCGATGTCGGCGGTGGAAGGCCATCCGATGGACCAGCCGCCCCGGGTGGGGCTGCCAGGGGTGAGGGTGGCCACGGCAATACCCGCCAGGACGGCGAGCGCGAGCAGGCGGGCGGTGCGGGGGCGCGACACGAGCGAACGATTAATCGAATGGGGAGCCATGTCCAAGTTCGGCTGTCTGGTAACGGGGGGCGCCGGGTTCATCGGGTCGCATGTGGCGGAGCGGTTGGTCCACGACGGCCACCGGGTGCGGGTGGTGGACAACCTGAGCACGGGGTCAGAGGCCAACCTGACGCACCTGCGCAACGATCTCGAATTCATGCTCGGCGACTTGCGCGACCCGTTGGTCTGCAATCGGGCGGTGGAAGGCACGGAGCTGGTGTTCCACCTGGCCGCCATGCCCAGCGTCCCGCGCTCCATGGAAGATCCCCGGGGCTGTCATGAGCACAACGTAGATGCCACCGTGAACCTGGTCCTGGCCGGCCGCGATGCCGGGGCCCGTCGGGTGGTCTTTTCCAGCTCCTCCTCTGTGTACGGCGACAACCCGGCCCTCCCCAAGGTCGAATCGGCGGAGTTGCAACCCAAGTCCCCCTATGCCGCGGCCAAGCTGGCCGGTGAGCAATATGTGGTGGCTTTGGCCCGGGCCGGCATGATTGAAGGAGTGGCACTGCGCTACTTCAATATCTTCGGAGCCCGGCAGAGCCCTACCTCCGCCTACGCAGCGGTAGTCCCCGTCTTCATGGCGGCGGCGCTCGCTGGTACCGCCGCCCCCATCCATGGCGATGGCCAGCAGACCCGGGACTTTACCTATATTGACAATGCCGTCTCGGCCAACCTGCTGGCGGCCACTGGGGCTGCCGATCAGGTCAGCGGGCGGATCTGCAATGTCGGCGCGGGGCAGCGCACCTCGCTGCTCGAACTGGTCGAGCAGATCGGTGAGGTGACCGGTCGGCCGCTGCAAGTGGAGCACCTGCCGTCCCGGGCTGGCGATGTCCGGGATTCGCTGGCGAGTCTCGATCGGGCCAGCGCGGTCCTCGGGTATCAGCCGCTGGTTTCGCTCCGGGAAGGCTTGGAGCGGACCTGGGCGTGGTTTGCCCCCAGCGCTGGGGCGGCGCCGACCAGCTGAGCGCGGCGCCTGCGGGAGGGGAGATCGCAGATTTTCGCAGGTCGCCAGCGATGGGGAAAGTCGAGAGCAAAGGGTATCGATGGGATGTGGAGTGATGTATTGATTTTTGTCGGTTTTAGAAGTCTAAAGCTAGTATAAATCCTTGTAAGTACCGCTATTAGAGAACTTAAGCCGATCGAAATCAATATCGGTCATCTGTAGTATTTGTATACAGTCGTTTGGCAACTCTCTTGCATTAAATGCATGCGGACACTAGCGGACTGACCGATCTGGTCGGACCGAGGCTACCGCAAGTCAGAGAGTTGGCCCCCATTGAACTACCTCTTCAAGCTGTCTCGGCGCACTGCCGCAATTGTGACGGCGACATTTTCAGTCCTTCTCCTCGCGTGCACCGAAGCCGCCCCCCGCGAATTTCTGAGCCCCGATCCGGGGGGGCCCCCCACCTCCCCGACGACCCCGGTGGCGTTGATCGTTACCGCCGCTCCGTCGATCCTTCCATTCGACCAGACCTTTGCCTTCCGCGCCTACGGAAGACTCGCGTCCGGTGATACCGCCTCTGTGGCGGTGTCGTGGGTGGCCACCGGCGGGCAGATTGCCTCCGATGGCCGTTACCGCGGTACCGCGCCCGGCAGCCATACCGTCACCGCCTACGCCGTCGGTTCGCCCTCCCTGTCGGGGTCGGCCCGGATCGATGTCTCCGATCCCGGCCCCTTGTTCGAGACCCTCGATGTCCAGCCCAAGCCGGTCTACATCTCTGGCGGGGCCCATGTGTTGTTCGGTGCCACGGCCCGGCTGCAGAGTGGGGCCAACACCCTGCCCACGGTCACCTGGCGCGCCACCGGCGGCGGCGCGATCGGCGCGAGCGGGGAGTTCGCCGCTGGCCTGATTCCCGGCAGCTATGCCGTGATCGCCACCACCCTGGATGGCCTCCTCAGCGACACCGCCCTGGTGGTGGTGGAGCCGGCCGAAATGACCGCCATCCAGTTGCAGCCACGGGTGGTGACGATTCCCGGGGGCAGCACCCAGGAGTTCGAGGTGGTCACCACCTGGACCGACGGCTCCGATGTCATCCCGGAGTTGGAGTGGATCACCGCGGCGGGCACCGTCGAAATGATCGCTGGCGGCAGCGGCGCCGAGGCGAGTCCTGGCGAATCGCGCCTGGCCCGATTCATTGCCTCGCGTCTTCCCGGCACCCACCGGCTGGTGGTCCGTCACCCGGAGAGTGGCAAGTCCGACACCGCTTCGGTGACGATCACCCCGGTCCTCGATGCGGTGGAAGTCACCCCCGCCGCGGTGACCCTGCTGCCCGGTGTCACCGCCGCCTTTTCCGCCAAGGGGCGGATGACCGACGGCGTGCAGACCAACCTCTCCGTGTCGTGGGCCGCGACGGGAGGGACCATCTCCGGAAGCGGGGTGTACACCGCCGGCGGAACCGCCGGGACCTTCCGGGTCATCGGGCGGCTGGCGAGCGGGACCCTGGCCGACACCTCCGTGGTGACCATTTCGGCACCCGCGGCCGCCACCCTGACCCGGATCAGCCTCTCCCCCGCCACCGGCACCGCCCCCATCGGCCAAACGGTGGAGTTCACAGCTGGCGCGATCTGGTCCAATGGATCTACTGCCCTTCCGGCGTTACATTGGTCAGCGCAGGCCGGTTCGGTAACCCCGGAGGGGATCTGGACCGCTCCGGCCACCGCCGGGAGCTATCGGATCATCGCGCGGCATTCGGGTGGGACCTTGGCCGACACCGCCGTCTTCGCCGTAGTTGTGCCGCCGGCAGGATTGACCGCCCTGACTGTTACGCCGGAGTCGCCGGCGGTGCAGGGTGGCCAGTCGGTGGATTTTCAGGCCCAGGCAACGTGGAGCGACGGGTCCGCTGCCCTGCCAGCGCTGACCTGGAGCACCACCGGTGGAGTGGTGAGCAGCACCGGCCGCTGGACTTCGCCCAACGTCTCGGGTGTGTACCGCGTCGTCGCCCGGGCCAATACGGCGGCCATCGCCGACACCGCGGTCGTCACAGTGTCGGAAACGCCGAGGGTCACCAGCATCCGGGTCTCCCCGCGGCTGGGTGCGCTGAACCCCGGCGGGACGGTCCAGCTCTCAAGCGAAATCACCTGGAGTGATGGCCAGCAGCGCGCGGTGACTCGCACCTTCTCGGCATCCGGAGGTACTGTTTCGATGTCTGGCTTGTACACCGCCGGGGCCTTGGCTGGCCAGGTCCTGGTGATCGCCAGTTGCGGAGGGTGCTCGGTGTCCGACACCGCGCGCTTTACCATCACCGCCCCGGTGGTGCCGGCACCGGTGGTCACCAGCCTCAACCTGAACCCCTCCAGCTTCAGCACCGGCGCCGGAGAGGGACGCGAGTTGAACATCTCCGCCACCTGGGACGACGGCTCCACCACCGTGCCGCCGCTGGTGTGGAGTGCCACCGGCGGGACGATGGTCGGGCTGACCTACGTCGCCGGGACCACGGCGGGCACCTTCCGGATCATTGCCAAGCATGCCGGCAGCACGGTGGCCGACACCACCGCGGCAACCATCACGGGCGGCTCGACCCCTGCCACCCTGAGCAGCCTAAATCTGAATCCGAGCAGCGTCAGCCTGGCCCCCGGCGCGCAGCGCACCATGACCGTGGGTGCCAGCTGGTCGGACGGCTCCACCATGGTGCCCCCGCTGGCTTGGACCGCCACCGGCGGTACCATGAATGGCCTCGTGTACACCGCAGGGGCAGCCACCGGCAGCTATCGGATCATTGCCACCCAGCAGGGTGGCGGCCTGGCCGACACCACCGTGGTGACGATCCAGGCCGGGGCGCCGGCCACCCTGGTGACGCTGGGGATCACTCCGCCCTCGGCCAGCGTTTCGGCGGGAGCCTCGCTCCAGTTTGCTGCCACTGGTCTCTGGAGCGATAGCAGCACGGCGGCGCCCCAGGTGACATGGACAGCCACCGGGGGGACGATCAGTGGGACCGGATTCTTCGTGGCCGGTGGGACTTCCGGCACCTTCCAGGTGACGGCCACGCACGCGGCTAGTGGGCTGACTGCCACCCGCTCGGTCTCAATCACCCCATCCGCTCCTTCTCTTGTTGCACTGCCGGAGGCGCCCCGAGTCTTCATCAACAGCACTTACCAAGTGCCCACGGGGGCCATCCGCCGGGTCGCGGCGGGTGCCAATCTTCAGTCGGTGCTCAATGCCGCCCAATGCGGCGACCGGATTCTGCTGGCTTCGGGAGCGACGTTTACCGGGAATTTCACGCTTCCTGCCAAGAGTTGCACCAATTCATGGATCGAGCTCAGTACTGAAACGTCGCTGCCCCCGGAGGGCAGTCGGGTAACCCCCGCAACGGCCACCGGCTACGCGCACATTGTAACCGCGCTGCCCAATGCACCGGCGCTGACCACTGCACCAGGGGCGAACAACTACCGGATCATGGGGGTCGAGTTTGGGGTGGCACCCAACATCACTCTGATGTCCTCGATCGTTGAACTGAATGTGAACAATCTCACCAATGTTTCCCAATTGCCTCGGGATATTGTTCTTGACCGGGTCGTCATTACGGGTCACAACCAGGTACACGTCCGCCGCTGCCTGCTCATGAATGCCATCCGTGTAGCCCTGGTGGATTCCTACCTGGCCGGCTGCCACTACAAGGGGGCCGATGCCCAGGCGGTACTGTTGTGGAATACCCCCGGGCCAATCAAGGTGGTCAATAACTATCTGGAGGGTTCTGGCGAGAACATGATGATTGGTGGAGCCGATCCCAGCATCAATGGCATGGTACCGGCAGATATTGAGATTCGGCGCAACTACTTTTTCAAGCCGCCAGCGTGGTACGCTTCGAATCAATGGTCAGTCAAGAATGCGCTGGAATTGAAGATCGGAAAGCGAGTGATGATTGAGGGCAATATCATGGAAAACAATTGGGTCGACGCTCAAACTGGCTTCTCCATCGTGTTCAAGTCGGTGAACCAGAGCGGCTCAGCTCCCTGGTCCGAGACAAGTGATGTAATGTTCAGGAACAACATCATTGTCGACGCGCCGAATGCCATCAGCATGTCAGGCAAACCTGAGCAGTATCCCGCGATCCGGATGAGCCGGATAGCTGTGGTGAACAACCTTATGTACAAGATTGGTCCATCGGGGTCTTTCGGTGGCGCAGCGCGAGGTTTCCAATTCTCGAGCGATATGGTTGATGTCACGGTGCTAAACAATACGGTGCTTGGCACGACGATGAATGGGTTCATCCTGACGGGTACCCCCGCCATTGGTACGCTCGACTTGCGGAACAACATTATTCAGGGCTGGTTGACCAGCGCGGATGGGGTTGGTCGGGGCGCAACCGCACTCAATTACCATCAAACCCAGTGGACGATGCTCGGGAATGTGATGGCGTACAGCCCAGCAAGCGTGTTTGCAGACCATCCCGCCGGGAACTTCTACACGACGACCGTTGGCAATATCGGCTTCTTGGATCTGAGTAGCTGGAACGTGAGTCTCGCTGGCTCGAGCCCGTTCAAGGGTAAGGGGACGGAGGGTCGGGACCCTGGCGTGGACTTGGCTGCGGTGCTGGCCGCCACCTCAGGAGTCCGGTGAGAGCAGTGTTCGAGCAAGTTCAGAGAGGGCCAGGTATTTGGTTGACCAGCGCACTAGTCCAACCGTGGATTCCGCCGCCAACCAAGGTGGCACGGGGGCACGAACCAGCCTGGGATCTGTGCCGGACCTGGTTTTAATGCTGCCCAGCGAAAGGCCTGTGCACGGAATGCCCGGTACACTGGAGAAGTGCAAGCATGACAGGTGGTAGAAGGTCAGCTGTCGGCGAGCGAATGATAGAGGGAGAGGAGGGAGCTGACAGCGGCCTGCCTCGAGTAGCTGGCCCGTGCGCGGGAACGGCCAGCTTCCCCAAATTGTACACGAACGCCAGGTTGCTGTAGTAGTGACTCAAGAAGTTTCGCAAGGGACGTTGGTTGGGATGGGGGTAAAAGCAATCCAGTTACACCATGTAGTACAGCGTCTGGTACTGCACCGACAGCTGTTGCAACGACGGGCTTGCCCGCCGCCATTGCCTCAATGATCGAGTTCGGCATCCCCTCACTGACGGATGTAAGCGTGGACACATCAAACAGATGGTGTGGCGACGGCAAGTTCTCCATGAAGCCGGGGAAGTGAGCTCGGTCCGCAATACCGAGCAGTGCCGCGTGATTCTCCAAGTCGCGTTGAGAGCCCCCGTCGCGGCCCACCAATACGACGTGTAGTGCCGGCCACCCCGAAGCGAGTGTTGCCACCGCAGAGAGCAGAGTACGTTGATCCTTAACGGGGCTGAGGTTTGCGACGGTTCCGACGACGATGCGGTGAGCTGGTAGGCCGATGCTTGCTGCCGTGCGGTCGATCCACCCTGGTTGCGGGGGCAAAAATGCTGAGTCGTCAACGAAGTTTGGAATGACAGTGACCTTCCTCCGAGAAACGCGATCATGCTCCACCAATAGCCGACCTACCGATTCCGAGTTTGCCAATACGCCGTTCGCGAGCATGTAGGAGGCACGATTCGCAATCCGCTGGCTGCGTCTGTCTGGGCCCTCCCACCAGCGACGACTGGCAAGGAATGCCGCACCTCCCAAACGTGCCCACGGGGCAGCGAAGATGTTACTGTAGAAGTCATGCGCATGGACCACCTGAATCTTTCTTTGCCTAATTGTTCTTGCCAGGCTCATGCCATAATGCCATGAAGCCCGGCCAAACAATCGGCGGAGCGGTAAGATCTCAATCGGTACTCCCAACGCTTCATAGCGCTCAATGAGCGGCCCGGTCCCCGTCAGGCTGATGACCGTGAGCTCTACCCCGGCAGCCAATAGATGGGGAGCCGTTCTGAGTGCATTAAGCTCCGTGCCCCCGAACTCCATGTTGTCGATGCAGAAAGCGACGCGGAGCGAATGTGACCGAGGTGAGCTGCGCATGGTACTTCCGTTCAAGAATTGGCTATTCCCAGTTCGGGTGGGATGGGGGGGCAGGGAGCAATAGGCTTGAATGGGCACCTGGTAGCTCGAGTGGAGCCGGTGCTCCCCCGAGGAATGTCGATCCCCATTCCTCGAGAGCCAGAAGCGTCCAAAGCATATCGGTTTGCGCCTTTCTTCCCTGAGCGCTCGTAGCCATCCCCGCGATGGCGCGGTGGTCGAGCCAATCACCAACGAAGGAGTTCGCACTCGTGAGGGCATTTATTGATGGGGCCAGTGAACCACCAGGCGCCATCCACTCTGCCAAGGGCAGCGTGAATCCTACCTTCGGGCGGTCTACCGGGAACATTGGAAGGATCTTCCGAATCAGGGCTCTCAACGGGAGTTTCGTGCCCTCTTTCGAAACCTTCACTCTGGTCGGTTGGCGATTGGCCCACTCGACGAGTCGGTGCGAGAGAAACACGACTCGTGCCTCAACGCCGGCGGCCATACTCATCCGATCCTGCCGCTGAAGGAGAGCTGGCAAGTAGGTGTGCTGGTCGTACTGGAACAATCCCTCAATACCGGACGAGTCTGCTGGCCAGGCAATCCGGCGGCTATCCGGGATCCGGATCTCACGACCGAGCACTGCGGCCGCACTGGAAGGCCTCGCAAAGGCATTCGCCACAAGCGGATAGTCGGGGTCCAGAAGGCGCCGAACGGTGGCACCGCGATGGCCAGGAATCAGGGCTGCCGCAGGCCGCACCCCAGGGATTCGTTGCAGCGTGTCCCTTGTTAGCATTGCACGATACCAATCGTATCCACCGAAGACTTCGTCAGCGCCTTCACCAGAGAGAAGCACCGTCACTCCGTGCTCCATCTTGGCGAACCGAAAAACCAAGTGCATCGCGATGGAATTGGGGTGAGTCAAGGGCTCGTCGTTGGCCCAAGTCAACCGGGGCAGTTCTTGCGCGAAGTCATTCGGTGAAAGGACCAGTTCATGATGGGTACTGCCAATGGCGTGGGCAACAGCCCGAGCGAAGGGGCGCTCGTCGTACTTGGGGTCTGCGAAGCCCACGCAAAACGTGTCCAAGCGAGAGGTATGCCTGGCGGCAATCACACTTACCAGGCTAGAGTCGATGCCGCCACTCAGCACGGTCCCGAGATTCACGTCGGACATGAGCCGAAGAACAACGCTGTCGGTCAGGAGCGCTTCAACATCGTCGTCGGCCGATGTAGGCTGTGCCGTTGAAGGTTTATCGAGGTACCAGCAGATGTCCCGAGTGCGCCCAGCTTCTATGACAAGAAGGTGCCCAGGTTGGACTTGGAAGATCCCCGTGAACATGGTTGCCGGGGCAAGCACGTGGCGAAATAGCAGGTACTCGTCGAGGTGCTCTGCTGCCAGCGCCCGCGGGACCAACGGGCTGCTCAATAGCGCCTTGATTTCGGACGCGAAGAAGAACGTACCCGCTTCTCCGGGCAGCGTTGTGTAGTACAGCGGCTTTTCACCAAAGCGGTCTCGAGCAAGCAGGAGTCGCCGGCGCCGACTGTCCCAAAGGGCGAATGCAAACATACCGTCAAGATGCTCAACGACTCGGTCCCCCCATTGTTCATAGCCATGGACGACCACCTCCGTATCAGACTGGGTGCGGAACTGATGCCCAAGTGAGGAGAGCTCCGAGCGGAGAGCCTTGTAATTGTAGATCTCCCCATTCAAGGTAACCGAGAGCGCATGGTCTTCATTGAACTGTGGCTGGTGGCCAGAGGTCCAGTCGATAACGGAAAGTCTAGCGTGGCCGAAGGCCACCGGGCCGCCGTGCCAGTATCCAACGCCGTCAGGTCCGCGATGTCGCAGCGCGGCGGTCGCGCCCGCTACAAGAGCCAGATCGGCTGGATCCACCCCCTCCGGTCGCAGAAAGCCGACGATGCCACACACCTAGGGAGTCCCCCGCCGATCCGGAGCCACGTCTGACCGAGTGAAGCGGTGCTTGCCAGCGCTGGACAGGGCGATGGCTGGCACTTGCTCCACTTCACAAACGAGTTGACCGGGTGCCAAGGATTCGACGCGTGCGCGTATATTCCGAACCTGTTCACTGTCGATGAGCCCTGGCCTGCCAACGAGGCGAAGCAGGATTCTGCCAGTGGCTGTCTGATGAAATTGGAAGGTGCCAATCCCCTGCGTCCCGTACATCAAATGCGTAAAGTACTCCCCGTGGACGACCCGCCCACCTGGCAGTACAAAGTTGTCCGAGATGCGTGCAATGTCCAAGGCCATCAGCGGGAAGTTGTTGCCGCAGTTGCATGTTCCTGGATCCAATCGGCCCAGGTCTTCGTTCCGATAGCGAATGAATGGCATTGCCCGTGAACGCAGCGAGGTGAGCAATAGGGGGGAGGGCGACTCGGCGCCGCTTTCAGATTCGACAACAGCATAATCGCTGTTGACGTGCATACGGCCATGAGTGCACTCGGCAGCAATATTCTGGATCTCGCTGCTGCCATAGAGGTTGTAGACATGCCCGCCGAATGCTCGCTTAATCGCCGCTCGTTGCGAAGGGAGCAGGGTCTCTGCAGTTGTGAAGCTGCCTCTCACTTGGTGGATACGTTGCCCACTCTGAATTATCCATTCCGCGAACCGTGCTAGGGCCGAGGCGTAGCCAAGGGCAACCGTGGGGCGCATGCGGTTCCACACCTGTGCCCACTTGGGGAAAGCGTCTTCACCAGCCTCGAATGCATCGAATTGGTATGATCGTCGTACCCATTGACGAAGCCTGAACTCCAAATTGCTCATCGTGTTCAGCTGATCATTCCAGCCCCAGACGAATGCCACCATATCGCCGGGCGTCCAACCGGCCTGCCCCAAATTGCGCCAAGTTCCTGCATCGGAATCGTCCAGGTAGCCACGGTCGCGATAGAAGGTCAATGGCACACCTGTGGACCCGCCGGAGTGATGGGCGAGCAATTGGTGTGGATCAAGGCGCTCGTCCGTCATCAAGGGAGCGTGGTTGCGAATGTCGTCCTTTGTCAAGACCGGGAATCGCGACAGGTCAGCCACGCTGAGGAGATGGTCGGCTGAGAGGGCGGCTTCCGCAAACCTCTGCCGATACCATGGCACGTGGGTTGCCGCCAGCGAAATGAGCCTCTTTAGCGCTGCCAATTGTTGCGCGTGAATCTCGTCCCGTGACTGAAACGGAGCGCTGTGGATGGCGGAGTAGCGCTCCAAGGCGGAACTCCGCCGAAGTCGCTGGGTCACGCGGAATAGGATCGGGCCAAGTCTCATGCGAGTGGTTCTCGTGATAACATGGTTTCCCCAGCCACCAGACGCGGTAGTGGCACAACGATGTGCCACATCGTGGCGCAGACCCAGCGATCACCTTTCCGAGCGTGAGCCGTCTTGGGGTGGGTCGTATGGTCCCGCGCGCCCAGGGCACGTTGGCCAAGCACATGAAATCTAAGCGATCAGTGTTGGTGATGCTCTGTGCTGGTCGTGGCGGTCCCGGATGAACCACATCTCCACTCAAAGTGGATCTAGGTCTGTGACCGTGTAGAAAGTGGCTTTATATATCCGAACTTGAGTCGGGCGTCTTTGCGCGTGAAGCGCCAGTTGATCGTGGTCTTCCGTCGGTTGGCGCGCCGGGTCCATGCGCGCACCTCGGCGCGCAGCGCCCGGAGCTCGTCGATGCGGCGCGTGCCGAGGCACTGGCGCGACACCAGACTGAGTTCAATCTCCGCTTGATTGAGCCAGCTCCCGTGTTTGGGCGTATCGTGGACGGTCAAGCGTTGCCAGAGGCGGTGGCCCTCGTCGAGACCGTAATGGTCGGTGAGCGCCTTCTCCCGATGCGTATTGAGGTTGTCCATCACGCAATGAATCGTGCGCGCCGCAGGATA